>Ga0116231_10000128_pt1 | contig 96606 bp, 68 predicted proteins | sample S1TSphgellanicum_2_FD_89695 | JGI IMG/M metagenome (GOLD analysis project Ga0116231, IMG submission 89695) | Host-associated microbial communities from peat moss isolated from Minnesota, USA - S1T2_Fd - Sphagnum magellanicum MG | ecosystem: Host-associated > Plants > Peat moss > Unclassified...
TGTCAAAACAATCCCAATGCTAACTCAATACATATTGCTATAACTTCATCAACATATTGTAGCAATGACCATATTAACATTGAATCTTCAACATATGGTCATCAATTTGATGACTTATTAATGCACGTTGTGCCAATGTTGGTCATATTTTTTTCATTGATTTAATATTGATAAAATGTTAAATGTTTTAATATAATATCAATGTCATTTTAGGACATGTTGTTATAATGTCACCTTAACATCATATCAATGATTGTATTAACATTGAACGTTGAACATATTGTTAAGGTGTTGTAAAAGCACTCATACAAAGAGGGGGCAAGTTTGTGATGCCTCTTGCTTATGAGTTGATTCTAACTAAAAACAAGTTTCAAATTTTTTTTGCTAATACCATGAAGAACAACAACACATTAGTGATCAAACCTCCTTTTAATCATAAGCTAGATTGTGGGTTCAACTTAGAAGACCTCCAAATTGTGGGTTCAATTGGCATTCAACCAAATCATCAACCATTACCTACTAGAGTTTATGAATCTTATGGAACTTTTCATTATCATTGTTTTTGGTAATGTTGAAGATAAAAGAACATTTTTTGTACCTTTAATTTTGTGAAATCCAATTGATAGAACATTTAGACCTCATGTGGTTTGGATGTATGCACAAGATTTTTGTAAGCTTTGAGACATTTCCATTCGATGACACCATTTAGGACTGAAGTGAAGGAAAGACTTGATATTGATTGCACTCATGATTGATTTGTGATCTTGGATGTTGTAATTTAATTGTATTATTAATGTGTGGGTGTATGTGTACATTCCAACTTTCAATCTAAAACTAGGAAGAATCTAAAAATCGATCTTTATAGGGTAATGTTAGTGGCCTTGGCCATTACCCTACACACAATTTGGCCTCTCCTCCCCCCTTGGCATCAAAAGGCATGCAAAAGATGGATGAAGCAACAAAATTGGTCCACAAAATGTTCATAAAACGGATGAGATGTGGATGAGGAATGAAAGTGAAGAGGATGAAGATGCGCGCCCCTCGCAACCCTTCCATTCTCTCGCTCTTTTCTCCTCTCCTGTGTGTGTGTGTGCTTTCTGCGCTTCTGTTTTTTGTTGCTCGCCTCTGCCATCCCCGTTGGTTTTTTTTCCTCCTTCCCACCCACGAACGAATGTCAGGTTCGCTCTCTTGGTTGATCTCAAAGAAGATCTGTGTATGCGAGAGAAATGCACAACCCTGATCCGAGAAATCAACTCAAAATGCAGTCTTGGTGACACTGATTTGGAGCTTTTTCTGCCCATCTTGGGAGCTGCTTCTTTGGACTTGGAACTCAACATTGTTTAGCAGGACCGCTTTTAAGAAGGTGGCCTTTGGACTTGCTGCCTTTGATCTTCATGGAGCAGTAGTAAATGTAGCTGCCCAAAAAATAAAAATCTGCAGTTTTCTCTGCTCTAAATCCCATCTTTGAATTTCTCTTGGTTGTTTACATATTCTTCAACCTTCTTGGGGCCTCCTGCTTTGGCACTCCGTTTCTAGGTTATCTGCCATTGGCGGTTAGTGAAATGGCCACAGTCGGATTGGGTGTGTTTTTAGGTTTGATTCTATGTAGTAGATGCATGCCTCTGAAACAAAACAGAACGGAATGAGATTTACCACTCTTCTTTCTCATCGGAGATGAGTTTCGGAACAAGAAGATGGGATTCAAACAAGATGGTATTTGGTCGAAGCAATTCAGAGCAAACCCAAACCCTTGTCTATGCACCAAGTCTTTTATTAGGTCAAGAATGGGATCAATATACATGCCTGAAGTTTTTGCATCTGTGCTGAATCTACTGCACTTATATATTCACTATTGCCACAAAGTTGTCAGATTCTGAGTTAAAAACACATGTCCAAACTCCAAACCTCAAGAAAAAAACTTGAGGAGCAGACTAGATTGCAATACTACACCGCACATTGTTTTCGTACAGGCTTTGATTTCACATGTTGCCATTACAATGCATTTTATGAAGGAACTTCATGCTACATCTTCAGTTCTGATTCTGTAGTTTACATCTCCATGGAGAATAGCTGGCACCTCATGGGAGCCCCCCTCCCCCCTACATGCCAAGTTTACTCCAGCATTGACATATATGTATGGTCCATCCAAAACCGCTACTTGTTTGGATGGTGCTCCTTGTTGGAGGGTTAACTGATACAAATCAATTGAAGAAATCTGAAGATCTGGTTGTTGTACAGTGGCTGCAGGGTCAATGACTATGGTCTACAGACATGATTACGGAGGCATGAGTGTAATTCATTCATGGTGATAACACCTTGAAGTCTACAAGGTAGAGAGGTGGAGGGGAGATAACAAGAGACATAAGGCAATGAGATATATGGAAGGGACTAAGTAGACAATGAGTGCTTTCCACAACCCGACATCAGAGCACATAGTAAGAGACCATGGGTAGCACCCACAGTTGTTTACACCGTCCTCCTGGAGGCTGTAAGTTCCTTACATACCTGCACAACTATGCTACTTCATATTTTGCACGTGTTTTTGATTTTGATACAGAGTGTGTCCTGCACTGCACTAAAAGATTTTAGTTGCCCTGGTGACACATTCTTTCTGCTTCTGGAGCCTTCTTCTCAGTTTTTCCTATATCTGAACAAGAGACCTCCACGTGCTTTTTCAAGCCACATTTTGGATATGTAGTAGTAGTCTAAGGTGTTCTTGAAGTCATGAGCCTCCCTCTGAAACAAGTTGCTGCTTTTGTTTTCTCTTGGATACAGATTTTACCTTTTTATCTGTTTGCAGTGTCAGGGCATGAGGAGTTGCGTGCTAAGCACAGGTTAAGAAAGGTGACAGGCAAAGAGCATTTGCATTTGACTCAAGAGAAGTTCTCTGAACTGCTTGGCCCTTGTATGTGCACAGTTCTCTTTTTCTGTCCTATTGCCACCCTTGTTTTCCTATTGTTCTGGGCATATGACAGAGGTACCTGATGTTCAATCTTCCATGTTTGTGTGGACAGCACCTTGTACAGAGGGTCTATTCAAATATGTTGATGCTGATGGAGATGGCACTATCAGCTTTGATGAAATTCACAAAGAAATCACTGCATTCCGGGCTATGAAATCCCCTGAGGCCAAGCTTCGAGGTGAATGTCCCATTGTTCATCTGTCCTTTCCATTAAACATCTGAGTCTAGTGGACTGCAGTTGTCCATTGACTAATCTTCAAAGTGCTCATTCATGTTCTCCATGCATCAAGTTCTTTGATTTGTGCAGTTGGAATATTTCCTTGAACTCATGGATCCTTTCTCTTTCTACCTATCTCAGTTTCATTGACTCTGTCTCTCACAGGCCTCACAGTCTCTGTAATACATTGTTCTTGCTGCTCTTCTCTCTCTTCACTGGACTCCAGTGTAGCAGAAACCTAACCTTTCCTTCTATCCCTGTTTGACTGATTGTGTTGGAGACATCATAGGCGATTCATAGAAATCCTCGGGGTATTATTGATGGTGCAGTTTTATACAACTTCTATGACTCGAATCATGATGGGAAGCTATCTTGTTCGGAGGTTGCAGATGCAATGGTGGTTGCTTGTGGTCAGGCCCTCCCACAGACCCAAGTGGAACAGGTGCCAATTCTTATATTGTCAAATACTGTGCAAAAAGTGCAGATTTTCTCAGGCAGAAGATGCTCAATGGGAATTTTCTTCAGTCATTGGTCACCAGTAGAAGATATGAGATGTTTGTGGTTCTTGCATCATCTTTCACAACCTGATTTCATCGCAATTCCATTTGTCAAATGCTTTAGCTTCCTACATTTCCTCTCATTCTAAAACTGGGATCATGAAATGCTCATTAAGTAGTTTTTCCAGCGTCATTTAACAACTACTTGTCAGCATTTCCTACCTGAAGAAAATAAAAAAGGAGACATCCACTTGATTTTTAAAGAGGCTTTCAATTTGTTTTTTGCAGCTTGTAAGTTCAACAATGGATATGTTTGACACAGACAAAGATGGGTTTTTGAACTTTTCCGAGTTCAGTACACTGATGGTGACATCAGGGTTGGAGTTGAGCTGATGACCAACAAAAGCAGATTAGGTACTCGGAGTGACATGAAAGAGTGGAACACCATGGTGTTTGACAAGCATGGCTTTTCTCCACTGCATGTAATATCTCAACCAAGTGTAACATATGCATTCATTTCTAGTAGAAAGAAGCTTTCTGTTGATTCCTGGGTATAGTCCTTCCTGATCTTCAAAGCTCTTGTTTGAAAAGATTCCAGATAGGACTAGGTGGAAACTAATGTGCTTTGAGAAGGTTGTGCATGTAGGAAGGTAAGGACTTGGGGTAAGGACCAAAGCATGTTCTCCACTCTAGTATTATCTGTTGTATATTGTATGCAATCGCTATCAAAGCCCATGACTACTATACCTTCACTGAGTTAAGGTGTTTCATTCCAAAGATGCAAGGCTTGGTACTGCCTCATGACTGTAAGTTGCAGAGAGAAGGTGATTTATAACTAGGGAAGAGTGCGATACAACTCCTGACACTTCTTGGTACCCATGTTGGAAGTCAGACACCAAAAAAGAAAGAATCAACAGCATCTGATCTTTGGTATCTATTCTCAAAGGTAAGGAAATCCAGGAAGAAATACACAAGGGGCTAGCACTGCACCCAGAACTCAGGAATGAGATGTATACCATGTAATGTTGCATAGCTTGCCAAAATGGTAACTCTAGAAACAGAACTCTGGGACCCACATGTCACAGCATCTTGTACTGCAGACACATGTGGAGGTGCATACAATCAGTGGCAGGTGAGCAATTCAAATGTAGGAGACAAAGAATTAGCTCTACCTGTCATCAGGTACGAAAATCCAAATGATGTCAGCACAGAGAAGAGCCTCAAAGGTGCCTCTGGTGGCCACTGCAAATGTGAATGGATTGACAAACCACAATGCCGTGCATAGCAATCATGGATTTCCTGCCACATGCAGCTGTTGCAATGCTTGGTCAATCAGATGAAACCACCAGCAGATCTGCATCAGAGCAGAGCCCCCCTTCCCCCACCCCTTCAACTGTACTCCATCCAGCCAGCCGACAAGTGTATTGTCTATTGCAGGCCAGATCCATCCCATCTTTGATGTCGTTGCAACAAAGGGACCACTGAACAGAATTTTGCAAAGCAGATGCACAGAAGAAGGAGACATGAAGAGAGAGAGAGAGCCCATGTTGTTCTGACAGACAGTGATTAGGGTTTGGAGCTCCTAGTACACAACTGGTGATGTTCAAGGACTTGTGTTCCAGACATTGTTTGGTGCAGATACACTTTTAAATTCCTTTGTGCAATGAACAACCTTCAGGCTTCTTCAGATGAACATTTGAATGCTCTTGAGGCCAACAAAAGGGTTGCCCCACTTTAGGGTTTTGTCAGGGTTAGGGTCTTAGGGTTTAGGGTCTAAGTGATCCTACGCACAAAAGGGTAGGCATTCCTGACAACATGGTTTTTTCTCCTTGCACAACAAATTGTCTTGCAAGAGGGTATTCCATATAGGAGAAGGGCCTGAGTACAGACCCCCTTTTTCTACGTAAAGCAGAGCTGGGATTTTTTCACTTTTTAGAAATAGTGACAAGCTGGCTGGTACCTTCTGCTGGTCAGAAGATCCCAGTACAGCCTGGCTGCAGAAGATCTGGCTTGCTGAAAACAGTTTTCTTCAGGCAGGTAAGGGAGCTGAAAATGCAAAGAAAAATCCACGCAGTGCTTTACGGTGTGCTAAATGCCCCATTCATTATATATGGTTGATTGAATTGGTGAACCTTAGAACCATTCCCATTGGACATGGTTTTGAGTTATCATTCCAAGCCACCAAGAGCTTGATAATTGAAGGAAAGGTTGCTTTAAGTGGAGAACACTGAATTAGGCTGAAAAACACATGGAGAGATGCTGAATGCTTTTGCTCATCTAGACCATACCGACAATCACTTGAAGAAATTTCCTAAGTGTATTTGGAGGGCACCTTATATTTTAGTGAATATCCCCTGTAGAAAAGAGGAGGGATATTACACTTACTCCTTAAGAAGTGGGATCAATCTTACACTTTCATTTAACTGTAAGAACCTTCGGCTCCTATGCCTCGTGATCTATGTTTGTGTAGGTTCATGACACCCTTGGCCTAGTGCTTTAGATGGGTAAAGCCATGGTGGGCATAGGGGTGGGACATTCCCAAATTGTATGAGGTTGGACTTGGCTTCCACCACCTCCTAGGCCCCTTATCATGAGAATGCCCCCCCACCTTGTGGCTTTGCCCTACACATAAAGGTATTATTAGGCATTTGGATATGAATAGGTGTGTGAAGTGAATCATGATTTGAACCAAAGGGGTGTTTAAGGCTTTGAGCCAAGGAGTTAAACAATTGTAAGAAATGTTTAATTAAAGCTCGTTACCACCTTGACATTAGATTACAACAACTAATCTGGCTTTCTCTGTTGGTGTAAGTGTGAACATGATTTGTGTAACTGCTCCAAGTGTGAATAGGACCTTGATGATAGAACTCAATTGTGAAAAAAACATTTAGAATTCTTAAGTTAATGTCCAGTGACATAAAAGCCTTTGACAAATTTTGTAGTGTATTCAAAGGTGCTCTTATGGAGCGAAAAATGCTCATGGGGCATTTCAAAGTGAAACAGGGGGCGGGGTTGGGTTGGGTGGTCCTTATTTTCTGGAATCATTCTAAGTAAATCAAGATAAGTTAGTTTGGAATTGGTTTAGTGTGAATGCAATTCAAAACATTTAATATATGAGATATAATCTCAAATTGTGATCTATACACATGTTTTGTCATTGCATGTTTTTAAAATTTTATGTAATTTTTAAAAATTCAGTTTGTGTGATTTGCATTGTATTTTCTAAGCTTGAATTTTTACATTGTTACAAGTGAATAATATTTTGATTCGAATGTGTTGTACCATTTAAACTATTTTTATATTATATGTTGTATGTTTGTTGCCAACAATGATCATAAATATTAACATAAAAACACATGAAAAATTTTCTTACACTTTCTACACACTCTCGATGATAGGTTCAAATGTGTATAAATGAGGGGTTACATTCAACTAATAATTGTGCAAGGTCTCTTATTTTTGACAAGTTAGTAATCCAATTTGGCCCCTTGTTTTGGGAATGACTCCCAGATTGGGCATTACCATTGTGACTTAATGGGTGAGGTATTATGATGAGCCTAGACTTGTGAATCCCAAGATGCTAAGAGTGCGAGGCACATACACCTACAAAAGGCATTCTACACCTACTTAGAAGCCTTATGCACCTACCTTGGGGTGCTTTGTGACATGTGTTGAAGCGCATTGCAAATTAGAAATTGTTGGTATGGTATAGGATTTAGCACTTACATTATTACTTCAATTTAATTGCCATGTAGGTAGCGACTTTCTTTTTTTTTCAATTTTGTGATCTTTCTCAAGTGGCAATCATGCACATATATATTTAGCCGGATTTGATCATATGTAAAAAAATTTAAGCAACCTTTCATATTGTAGGAAATTGTAATGATTTTTGGCCTTACTTTTTGTTTTTAAGAAAATATTTTTTTGAATTTTTAAAAAAGAAAAGAAAGTTTATAGCAGAATATTCTTTTTTCAAAACATTTTTCACAAAATGACAAAAATTAGCCACCAAACAAGATAATTCTTAGCCAGCTATTGTTATAACAAGTTACTTCCAACCTTAGTCCATCCATCTACATAATGAAAATAGTTTTGGTTGTTTGTGCCGTCCATAGTCCATACTTAGCAAGGTATTGTTATTGCAAGTTACTTCTAACCTTAGTCCATACATCTACATAATAAAAATAGTTTTGTTCGTTTGTTTGTGCCGTCCATACTCAAGGCCCGCTTTAGATGGGACCCATCCAGGGTCCAAATTCCTAGGAACCAATTTGGACTTATTTGAAGCAAATTGAATCCTTGAGTTGGACCTTGCCTTGGACCTTAGCTTGCATCTTGGTTCTTCAAATCATGAGCTCTTCTTTTTTCAGTGTTTTTAAAAAAATTGATTTGGGGTTCAAACCAATTGATTTTCCTTTCCAAAATGGTGCCATGTAGGTTTAGCCTCAATTTGCCACTTTTTGGTCTTGGACCCTTTCTTCTCAAGGTCATGGGTCCAATTTATGACTCTCATTCAATTCAATAGGATTGCTCTATTTCATTGGACCCTCAACCTTTGGGCCATCTAAAGTGACCCCAAGTATATTAGCTAGTTTGTTCAGCATTACCGACAAACCTACATATGACCCCTGCCTTTGTACTCACTTCTTCCGTATGACCCCTTTGTACTTGTTCCATTTCCTTCTTTTTTATCCTTTTTTTTTGGTGTGTCTGTCTTCACCATATCCTTACAAATTCAGTATGTTTTTTTGGTTTTTTTCATGGTATGACCCCTTTGTACTTGTTCCATTTCCTTCTTTTTTATCCTTTATTTTTTGGTGAGTGTCTTTTCACCATGTTCTTACAAATTCAGTATGTGTTTTTGGTTTTTGTCATGGTATGTATGTGTCTTGATAAGTTGGGTGTGTATGAGTGATCTTTGGATTATTTGCAGCTGTTTTTTGGTTTCTTGTATTGTGTCATGCATGTGAAGTGTACCCGAAGATTAAAGTTTAAGCATTACTATAAAATGTGGATGCAATTCATTAGTCTCAGTTCACTAAATTAACAAATTCATTATTTCTTCACTAGGTCTCATTCATTTGGACTCTAGAACATTATGATCAGTGTATTCACTCAAAATCTAGTGAAATCATTTGATGTACAAAGACACCTTTTGTTACAATGAAATGATAAGAACTCAGAATTTGAGCTATCTTGCTGAAGTGGGTCACTATTCTTCTTGAGTGAAGATGAGTGATTCTACTGCAAGCTGCTCTTGCCAAGTGCGCATATATATATATATATATATATATATATACATTTCATTACCTGAGAGGGTTCTTTTTTCTTTTTTCTTTTTTTCAATTTCATGAATTAGTTGGACTGGCAATCTTTCACAAGAGGATTTAGCCAAATCTGGCTACATGTCAGAGAAAAAAGAAAAAAATATTGCAGCAAGAACCTATAGTTTCAATGACGATTTCAACCCCTTTTTTCTTCGCAATGTGATGAACTTGGGGGATTTTTATCACCGTCACCTGCCTTGTCGGTCACGGGGTACTTTCCACGTTGAGGTACCCACCTGGCAACTCCGTAGATCCGTACAAATCTAAAAGCCGTACACGGTCTGAGCACGACCTTACAGTACCGGTGACCGTGACACTGTCGGTCCGACGCATCGGCAAACGTTCACCGTTAGATTCGCCGGAACTCAGAAATAGCGTCGATCAAATTCCCTTCTTCAATCTACACCGTTCGATGAGCAGGGATCTCGGACGCCTCGGAGGACCGAGCGCTCAGCGGAGGTTGTTGTCGCAACCCTCGAAGCTCGTCGTCGGGATGGACGCAGCTTCCTCGCGCGAAGATCGGCGGAATTGGTTTGGTTCCGAGCTTTTTCTCGTCTTCCGCGACGCAAATGCGAGAACTCTTTCGCCTTCCTTGCGTTTTTTTTTACCTCCCCCTTTCTTAGTTCGTTCATTTTGGTTCTTCTTTGGCAATGTTTTGAGCTTTTCGTCTCCTACAACATCTGGCCGCAGCTTCCTCGAGCAAGGATCGGAGGAGTCTGTCTTTTTCCCGACACAATTTCTCTTCTCCCGCGACGCAACAAGCTTAGTTAGTGAGCACTCTCTTTGCCTTTCTCCTTGGAGATTTTGGTTTTTTTCCCTTTTTTGTTTCGTGCATTTCGGTTTAAACGAAACGAACGAAACATAAACCTAATTAGCTTTTCGTCTCCAACAACAACCTCTGGCCGCAGCTTCCTGGAGCGAGGAGCGGAGGATTCTTTTTCCGACGCGATTTCTCGTCCTCCACGCGACACAAGAAGCTCGGTTAGCGAGCATTCTATTTGCCTTCCTTGTCCATTTTGGTTATTGTCCCTGTTCCATTTCTTTCATTAATGCAAGAGCGAGAGTTCGGTTCAGTTTTGAGCTTTTCGTCTCCTTCATTGATCTCTGGTAGCAGCTGAATCTTCGCTCGCGCGAGGATCGGAGGAATCGGCTTCCGGACGACGCGATTTTTCGTCTTCGGCGACACAAGAAGCTTGGTTACTAGTGCGCACTAGCATTTTCTTCTTTTTGCATTTGCGTCCCCCCCCACCCCACTTTTTTCATTTCTTCCACTGCAAGCTAGAATTCGGTCCTTTTTTGTGAATACATTGTTGATCGAGCAAGGTATTGATAATTGAGTTCGATGCAAGGAGTTGCAGTAGAAGATTAGAATCTCATTCTTGAATTCACAAAGGACATTTCGGAGATGGTTTTGGTTGACACTTGTAAGCATTGGGTGCAGAATAATCAGGTGGAAGCTGAATTAGAGACATGGCGTATCCTTATCATGGGGGAGTTCAAGGCATACAAGGACACCAGCTGGAGATTAATGGTGTGCAGTTTTTGGACTTTTTTGCATGGGTTCAAACTAATTAGGGCAGTTCTGCTTGACTTGCAAAACAAAAGGAAAACCAATGGCACCTGGAAGGGACCATGTCTGCAATTGGAGGAACATACCAGAATTTAGTGGGTTGCAGGTCTAGAAGAACCTTCTTCTCTTCTTGCTCTTATGTAGCTTGACAAATGGAGAGCTTAATAATTAGTCTTCTGGAGAGAACAGTTTTAGATCTTGAAAGTTCCAAGTAAAATTCAGCCAGAAGGTTTGCTTAACAAAGAATGATTTTTGTTTGGTGTTTTCTGCCTTAGGAATCTTCAGAATGCTTATTTCCATGGCTTCTTTCTAGCTGGGGAGCTTTTCGAAACCCACTTTCTCGTCAAAACATCATGCCCCCAGAGAACTTTTCTGTGCTGTTTCTGTCTTGTCTTCCTCTTTTTCTTTTCGGGTTCTTCTTTTTGTCTTTCCCTTTTCTTCTCAATTTCCGCATCTCCTTGTCTTTTGTGTTTTTTTTGAGCTATCCAGCATCATGCCCAAGTCTTCCTGTTAGTGTGCATCTTGTGACAGAAGCATAGTCGTTGGTTCTCTGTGTTTTGGAAAAGAGGGGTGGGTCTCCTCTTTTCCTGTTTGCTGAAATTTTTGTAGGACCGAAATTTTTATAACCTTCATCTGGGTCATCTCTCACTTCTAATCACGTTAAGTTGTAAATTATATGAAGAAGGTCATACGCAAGCACTCAGTCCATTCTCTGGAATGAGATAAAAACTCTTTGATCATTATTAACTTGGTGATTTTTCAAGGGTGCAGTTGTTGGCTGTAAAAACCTAAATGAAAAGGAGTGGTTCTCAGAGCAGGATCCCTATGTGGTCATTGAATATGCATCCAACAGATTCCGTACAAGAACTGACACAGGTTTGCTCAAATATTTCTCCCAAGTTGCTAGAGAGTGAAGAAATACTTCTAGTGGGAGGTATAAAGGGTCATGACTGGGAGAAATCTGGATCCCGGCATCCTATGCACATGATTTGGTGAGGAGAGTTAAGAATTTGAGTTGTTGCAAGTTTTGTTTGATCCAAGTATCACATGAAAAAAAGCTCAGTTATATCTGTTATACCATCCTTCATACTCTGTCAAGAATGGAGTTGGAGGCTTCAGTTAGCTAAACTGTGTCACAAACTTCCCTGGATTTGGTCATAGAAATGAAATGGTGCAAAGATGTCTGATTTTCCATATTATTCTAGTCCTTGTTCCACTTTCCTGAGTATTGTGCATGAATAGGATGTTATTGCAGCATTTGACAGTAACATTTTTACAGTCTTGGTTTGGTGACTATTGCAGATGGGGGTAGGAATCCTACATTTGGTGGAAAGTTCACTGTTACCCTGATTGAAGGTTTTCGTGAAGTAAGTGTTTCAGTGTGGAACAGTAACACTTACTCTCCAGATAACCTCATTGGCAGCACCAGGTTTGTTGAATTCGGTTCACTCTCTCTGAGTGTTTAATGTTTATTTCTATGAAACTGAAATGCAAACTGTGACCTGATCGATGAAACTGTGACCTGAACAGTTTATGTAGTGTTCTAGAGTTGCCAATGATTGTATTGTGTTGATTTTGCAGAATTTTGCTGGAGAAGGCTTTGTCATCTGGCTATGATGACACAGCATGGCCTCTCAAATCCCAAAGTGGAAAGTAAGTGTCTATAGGTGCATATGTTGATATTGCATGTGCAGATTAGCCTCTTCACTGGTGTTAGGGATATCAATAACATGCCTCCTCTCTGATTATTTCATTGGAAGTATCAGCATATGGACATTCGGCTGTTATGTTGGTGGTAGTCTTTGCATGCCTCTACATCTATCCACTGCACTTTTTGTTTGTGAAATGTATGTTGAGTTGAAGTTTTTCTACTGCTTATCCTGAACACAATCATCATGTCAAACCATGCAGGTATGCTGGAGAACTGAGGTCGATTTTGCACTATTCACCAGTGGTGAGGCCTTCAAGTTCTTGTACATATTGTCAATATACAACAGATACACTTTATCAATATACTATCTTTGGGGTCCTTCTCTCCTCTTCCCTTCTTTGTAGTGGGAAGGCATTAGTTGTCTGCAGTTCTTTTCTAGAGATTTATCTTCCTCTATTAAAACATCTCTGTTATGTTTGTGGCAGAAGAAGGAGAAACCAGGTGGATATGCAGGGACATATCCACCTCCTGAGGCAGGTGCATATCCTGGAAAAAGCTATCCTCCACCACCTGCAACAGGATATGCAACAGCCCCTCCTTATCCAGAAATTTCTGCAAGGCCCTTTGTAGGTTACCCTCCACCTCAGACCTATTCCCCCTCCTGGGCATTTGCCAGCTTGATTTCCTGCCAAAGATTCTAGTTACTTGGTTTCTAATGTTGGTTAAAACATCTCTGTCATATTTGTGGCAGAAGAAAGCAGTTGGATCTGAAAGGCCATATGCACCTCCTTATGCAGGCGCATATCCTCCACCTGTGACAGAATATGCAACAGCTCCTTATCCACGTGAAATTTATCCACCACCCTGTGCAGGTTACCCTCCACAGCAAACTTACCCCCCTCCTTCTGGGAATCCCCCAGGTCACTTTCCATCTGAAGGTTCCTGTTACTCAGTGTACCCTCCAGCTCCTTATGCTTCAAATGGATACCCGGCTTCTGCATCAGATCCTCCTCAAATGGACATCCCATGTGCTTATCCTGCTTCCCCTCACTGTGATGCTGGTCCTTCATACCCCCCTGCAGCAGCTGGGTACCCCCCCCTGGCATCTTGTTATCCTCCTGCACACACTCCCCCTACAAAGGACAATGTTCCAGTATCACAGTTTGTAGGTATGTTTCTTGTTATCAATCTCAATTGTTCCTCCTTTGCAAGTAGAAGCCACAGAAGTGCTGACATGTTTTTCCCTTGGGTAGGACAAATGCATTTGGCCTGTGTGGCTAGATGCTGGTTCTCTATTATGTGAAGCTGGATTTTGGTTCATCTCCACATTACTAGTCCCTACAGGCTTCAAATGTGTGAGAGTTTTGAATCTACTAGTTAAAAATGCAAATCACCAAGTTTTTCACTCTTGTTCAAGCCTGCAGGGGGAACAACAGAATTCGGAAACCCTGATGGTTTCGACTTCCATAATCAAGCATGGAATATTTGAACACGGGAAAATTCAAGCAAGACATGGGGAAATACAAGTTGAAATAGGTATGCCATTGTCTAAACTACCCTTGGTTAGAAGAGACCGCCCAGTTGAGAATTGGAGTATCTGAGTCTAGTCTGGACTGTTGAGAGACTAGTGAGAAGTTCCATCGTCCAATTCTCTTGTAGCTCTATGTAGAAGAGTGATCACTGTTCTTTCTGCAAAATTGTGCTTCTTGGTGGTCATAGTGTGCTTTGGGCATGATTGACATACTGATCTGGATATAACTCAGTTGTATTGGAGCAAATACCACTTGATGCCTTCAACTGTGCTGGCTTTCCACATAGGATTTTGACCGGCTGTTTTAGGCTTAGTGAGCCTGATCTGTTGCGTTGGTATTGGATCTCTGTTCAGATCACTTGCAAGCACAGCACAGCACATTTGAATGTTGTAACAAGATTTATGGTGCATTACAAAGTTTGAAAATTTGTTTTGTGTGGATTCTGTTCTGTTCTCACTGATAACAGCTGTTCATATGTTGATGGTTCTTTAAAGTTACTTAAAAATACACAGAGACTGATAACCGATTCTCAACATTGTTAATATGATCATATACTTTTGTTAATAAAAGTTTCTGTTCTTAACTTCAGAAACTTTGTAACACGCAACTGGTTGTTGGGTCTTATTATGGCCATTTTTCGGTCTTTTTTCTAGGTGGGACAGGTAGCCAATTTGCAAGCTTCCCTTTTGGGGTTGTTAGGGTTATTAATAGAGATATCTGCAAAGTAATGGAAACAGAGTACCAGTACCCCCAGTTTGGTCATAAAGGGGGTGAGATTTCTTAAAAACAATGATAAAAGTACACTGGGCTTCAACGGGAATGAAAGTCAGATGCATCAAATTTGACCAGATCTGAGTTTCACTGTATTCTGATTGCCTTCAACTGATCACTGCTGTTGTTGAATGTACTGCAGATGTAAATATTCTCAAACCTTGTGGTCAGGGTATGAAAGAAGGGTCCAAAAGGGGGTCACTTTATGGATATCTCCAAGTGTGCCCGATGTGAGGTATGTGAGAGATAGTCCATTGTCTTGGAGTGCCAAGAGTACTGGTTATGGAACACACTGGAGGGTAAAGTGTAGGATAAAGCGCTATGACGAGAGCATTATTGGAAGAAGGGGCTGAAGTGAGGTAGGACTGCTTTTGTGGGCATAGGATCATAGCAGAATTTTCCTTTTTATTGCATTTTTCTTTTATATTATCTACATTCAGTCAATCAAAACAGAGGTGGGTACTAAATGGAGGTAATTGATCTAGCATAAAGATTGCAACACAAGCAATCTTTCTTCCTATTGTGTTTTTCTTTTTTCTTCTCCACATTCAATTAGTGCAACAAAGGAAAGTACTTAATACAAGTAAGATTTCCATAGAACTATGGAAAGCACTGATGATTCTTTTTTCTTTGTACTTTGGGGTACCCTCATTGGCTTTTAAGATTGCTAGTTTAGGTGCTAGTCTTTCAGGATAACTTCCAACTGAAAATTACCAGCCAACCTGTCCATTTTTTTCTTTTCATTTTTATTTTCATTTCATTTTCTGAATTTTTTAAAAAAATTCTAGAAATGCACACCCTGGTGATTACAAGACAATTTTTTATCACACAAAATGTGGGAATTTTTTTCAAAAAAGAAAAAAGTTATAACACTATGATAGAAACAAAGGTGACAAAAAAATGTCAATCCTGTTCCTACCGCTTTCTATATTTTCTTATGTTGAATATGCTTGCACAAATAGATTGATATGGGAAAGAATAGTGGATCATAACTTTTAATGTTCAATATTTTGGATTTCAATCACCCAAATCCCCAAATTTATAAAAGAGGTCTACAAATGAACCCCAAGAACCATCAACAAAAATCTTGTAAAAATTCCCCACCCCATGGACTGAATCCCCAAAGGACGTCTACAAATGAATGCCAAGAACCAATGCCTCCAAAATTTCATTCTTGGAAATCAATTTCTAAACAAAAACTCCTGCTAGATACATAATCCCCAAATTGACAAAGAACCAATGCCACCAAAATTTCATTCACTTGGAAATCAAAATCTCAACAAGAACTCTTGCTAGATACATAATCCACAAATCCACAAAAGATGTTTGCAAATGAATATTGAAAACCATCACAAAAAATATTGCAAAAATTCCCCACCCCTGGGACTGAATCCCCAAAGGACGTATATAGATGACCCCTAAGAACCAATGTTGTTAAAATTTCATTCACCCAGAAATCAAAAATCCCAACAAGAACTTTTGCTAAATACATAATCCCCAAATTCACAAAGGATGTCTTTAGACAAACCTTGAAAACCATCACCAAAAATCTTGTGGAAATTCTTCGCCCCATAGCCTAAATCCCCAAAGGATGTCTATAAATGAACACTAAGAACCAATGTTGTCAAAATTTCATTCACCTAAAAATCAAAATGACAACAAGAATTCTTGTTATATACATAATCCCCAAATCCACAAAGGATATTTGTAGAACCATCCCCAAAAATCTTGCAAAAATTCCCCACCCTATGAACTATTCTCTCAATAATTCAACCCTCAACCCTTGGCATCGTCATGGAATCTAAAATTTACCTTGATCTCTCATCATATCCACATTCCTCCTTAAAATTTTATTATGCACGTATTTTAAAAGCAAGAAGACACTTATGCAATGGAAACTTTTATCAATAACCTAATGAAAACTCCTTAAATGCTTGTAATCTGCATCAAAACTTATTAACTACTCATGGTGGTGTTAAAGTAGGAATGGATTTTGGATCCATGACATATGTGATAGTAATACAATAGTTGTGAAAGTGGTTAAAAACATGGCCATAAATAGTGATGACTATGATATTTTCAAGAGCTAGTTGAAGAGTAATGATGGAATCCAAGGTGTCCTTGTACTTGAAAACAAGTTATTTCAAAAAGTCTCTTTAAGATCAAAAGTAGGTCCGCCCAATCTTGATACTTGTACAACAAAACAAACACCATCATCATCTTCATGAACATACAAAGAACAAACATTATTTTCAAAAACATGCGAAGAATAATCACCATCATTAGCTTCAAAAACATGCAAAGAAAAAATGCCATCATTTTTGTCTTCTCTAGTTTTGTCACTTGACATGCAGCAAAATTCTTTTGGTACATAAATACAATAGTAGAACCAATTCTATTCATGGTCTTCTTTCAATCCATAGAAGTATAACCCATAAACACATTGTCAAAAGAAGGACCAACAATTATTTTACTAGAACTAATAATTCCACCATTTAAAATAGTAGTAGTAAGGCCATCATGGGTAAGATGAACACCAATTCTTGCATCAATAGAAACAACAATAAAGGTAGCATCAACAACTCCATCAATAACTACATCTCCAAAATGAAATGCATCTTGCATAAGCCACAAATCATTAAAAGTAAAAGATTTCTTTTTTTGCAAAAACTAAAAGCGAAATATAGAAAAATGACCCAAAAAAATTAAATATAAAATCCTAAGGCAAGAGATTCTGAAATGTGAACCTCACATGCTTGCTCAAGTCCTTTAACATTCCCTTTAGGGACATCACATGCAACAATTTTTGGACATCTTGCATGTAGTTTTGAAATCTTTATATGAATAAGTTTGACCAACATAAGCTATAAAAAAAAGTTTGAATTCTTGTCAAAAAAAATTAGTGCTACCTCATAAAAAAATGGAAGCATTTACCTTATTGATCTTCTCATACGCAACCATCATTTGACTACATGGTTCTTCATAATGCTTGCAACCAAATTTCATAACAAACAATGAAATTTCAATTCACCACTAATAAAATATGCTATATTGTTCAATTTCGTAAATGTTTATCAATTTGGTTAAACCTACCAAAAAAAATGAAATGAAAGAACACAAAATCACATTAACAAATCAAAAGGAAAAAGAAATAAAAAACAACACAATGTAGATCGGAAAAAAAAAGAAAGTTAGAATATTCACTTCTTCGAAAATAGAGGATCCATATGATTTATTACTTCCATCCCATATTCCTAAGGAATAAACATTTGCTCCATCCAAGTGATTCCAATACCCTAACTAGTCTTGTTGGATAAAACCTTATATTTTAAATTAGAAAAATTATTAGTAATCTTAATTGTCCATAATAAGTTGTAATTAGTTTTGACCAAGAGGAGTAGTAATAAATGTACCTCATCAAAAGTTTTCCATTTAAGTTTAGAGTGAAAAAACAATGAATGTGGCCTAAGTTTGGCATTAGGCCACACAATAAGGTGACAACAAGCAAACTCTTTGCAAGTTTCAACAACAATCAACAACTAAATATTAGTCTATAGTAGGCCGATGTTGATATGTAAAATAACAAGTAATGTTTATCCTTTAGTTTTTGGAAACCCCTTGACAAAATCCTAGAACAACATTAATAAGTAATGAAAGCGAAGTGAATCTATCAAATTTCACACTATAAAATTCAAAAGATGCCCTTATTTAAAAAATCACATACAAAATTACTCGAATTGAAGATCCAAACCAAATGGAAATGTGTGCTAATGCTTTGCTTGTGCTAGCATCTTGTGTTTCTTTTTAATGGATAGCACAACATAAGGCTTCTTGATGAACTTGCCAAGACTAGTTCTTGAGGTTCAAAAAGATGTTTTGTCACCAACGACTTTAACATGACAATACTTTGCATCTATGAAAATATTAAACAAAATTGCATGTGCCTTACAAGATTCAACAATGTGCTACTATTGCTTCTACTTTATAAGCTTTCTAATACCTTTTTTAGAAGATTGGACATTATGAAAAAAACTAATTAGAATATATACAAAACATTTTCCACAAAAGTCTAATTGGAAAAAAATATATATATATCCTTCCAAAGGTAAAAATAATAGGAAAAAACACAATAATATTAGCCTAGGGTTAAGGTTTAGATGTGTTTAAGGTTTAAGTTTTAGGGTTTATAATGATGCAAGAAACAAACCTAAACCTTTTTTGTAGAAAATAGGGATGAAAACTGAAAGAAAACAACATTTGGTTGGAGTACATAAATTTTCATGATCCACAAGATCTTTAGTAGAATCTTCATTTTAATGTCAATAGATTTTTTCCTATCAAACCAATAGAAGAGTCTTCTCTCATTGAAGTGTTATGCACCCAACGCTTAACATGTTAGTTCATTTTTGACCTCCTTTATTCACATATCCATATCTTTATCATTAATTTTAGGAAAACAAGATTTTGGAAATTTTCCTTAATAGGAGATTCATATTCAATCCCTTCAACAACTTTAACGTCACAATGAATATTAAATTTGGAAGGAGTAACAACATAATTAAAATGAACTAAAGAATTAAAATTTGAAACAACATCAAGATTTCCCCAAACGTTATTTCAGCAACAAGTTGTAAATGTGTCATTCGCTTCGAGGTAGCCCGGTGTAGATTTCCACACACAAGTAGTAAGAGCCCTAGAGCAAATTGACACAAAAACATGTCATGTTTTGGCGGTAGCTCAACATTCGTTTCAACTAGTCAAAATTGTGCACCACAAAACATGAACCTCAAAACCTACCACTCATTCAAACATGTCAAGTTTTGGCGAGTAGCCCAACGCACGTTTCGATGCCTAGGCAATTTGAGCCCCTGAAATATATCCCACTGAAACATGTAACATTTCAAGAGCTACGTTTCGACCCCATCCGTCCATCTTCCATGTTCCCCCATGTGATCCCCATGCATACCCCATGACCCATCCATGACGTTTTAGACAATTTTCAACTTTCCCATGTGTCGTTTGACTTTTGCTGGACTATTTTGTCAAGACAATTAATGAAAGTAATGGAATAGGTTTTAAAGTTTAGGTAGGAATTGATTACAAGCGAGATGCGTTGCATGTTAATCATCACAATGAACAAACACACACACCCAGGTTTTAGTTCAATTAGGGTTTAATTTCTTTGTAGAATTTCTTGGTTTTCTTACAATTGCAAGTTTTTTTTTTCTTCCAATTCAAACATAAGGCGATTCAAGTCTTCCATTGTTCTTAGCACAGAAGTTGAATTAATCATAATAGAAGAGAAGAAACATGGAGAACAAAACAATAGACATGATAGTAAAAAATGTGACAATAAACAAAACAATTTTTGTGGAGAACTACATTCACAAGGAGTGACTTTGATTGCTTAAAGAATGCCATAGTCATTGTCAAGAGGACAAGAAGGAATTTATTTGTGTTTATTATCATTGTAAGAAGAACTCGAAGATGAAGATCAATGAGCATTGAAAAAATGGGTGTGACAATGTTATGGATTCCAAAGGGAATCCTTTCAAACTAAAGTTGTACTCACCATTAAGAAATGTAGTGGAAGGTGTCTATCTTGCGAAGGGTGGAAACATTATATAGGATGAAAGCAAATGCATTGTTGAAACCAAGGAGTAGTTGCCCTTCGACTACATTAGCTTTACAACCAATATAGATGTCTGAACACAAGTGCAAGAAGGAGAAAACCCTGCCCTTGGAAATTCGTGACAAAGTTCAAAAAGATTTCATTGTTGTCCATAAAAAATGCTTCATGAAACATGGAGGCCAAGTAATTAAACAGGTTTCGAAACCAGAGAGGATTTTCGAACACCTCGCTTCGTTGAAACCTATCATTCAGGAAAAATCGCAACATAGTGGTATTGGATCACACCTTTTCTATTTGAATTTGCAACATTGTACTATTTCCTTAAGTTTCAATAAGATTCAATTAACAATTGTAAAACACTCGCACATTATTAGTCTAATTTCTAATGTTCAATTGAAAAGCAATCCATATTAATTCATGTGAAACATGTTTCGATATACATCTTTTTGTCCCCAAAATTCTAAAAATTTCAAACTTCTCCAACAAAAAAATCATGTTTCAACCATGTTTGAACATTGTATCAATTACATGTTTCAATAGTCTATCATTCCATGTAATTTCAACATTCTATCAGTTCCAAATAAACATGTTACAATACTAGTAGCTAAGTTTTTGCTTCGATGGCAAATTATAGAATTCCTCAACAATTATCATGTTTCAAAACACATTTATGGAAATTTCATCCCTTCTTCATGGACACGATCATGTTTGAGTTTCATAATCAGCAAACCTAGAGTAAAAGTTAGTGATTTTTAATAACCATGTTTCAGCAAGTTTTAAATGGCGTGTTTCTATGGTATAATATGTCTCATTTCTAAATGCATTTACCTTCAAGGTTCTTAAATTCAGATCACAATCTAAAGAGTGAGGAATTGAAATAGACAAAAAATTCGAATAGAACCTTGCCATTAGGAAATTTAGGTACTAATCCAAAGGAATTAGATACCCCAAAATCAACTCTGAAAAAACGGAAGGAGACGGTGGGGATAGGAAAAATAAATTAGAACTTGACAAGGTGCTCTATGAAAACAAGGCTTGGCAAGAAGCTAATATAGTGTTTCGGGAACTCTCAAAATAGAAACACTGGGCATTTGGCATCTATTATAGTGTAATCTTCTTGATTGGGATTGGAAAGTGCAAAATAAAGAAGAATTTGTAGAGAGTTTGGGTACCTTTTTGTGAGATCCAAATTTCAACAATGTTTTCTACTACACATTTAGAAAGTTCATGTAAGGAAACAAAGGGGTACTCAATTACTCTTACCATATTGATCCATTGCAAGACATTCACACTTACACCCAATTTTTAACATATGCATTCATAGTCACATTAATCATTTATTTTAACTTTCATTCCATATCTATGTTTTAGATACATATGCCTATTTGAAACTTTCCATCATTGGTGTTTCAACATCACTCAAGATTCACAATTGGAATTCGGACTCCTTGGCCAACAACAATGATGTAACAATATGGTCATCAAAGTGCAGTTGCAATCGATGCTACTTTTGTAACAAATGAAAACAAGGTAAATTCTCTCACCATAACTTACGTCGCAGAGCCTAAGAAACCTTCGAAACATAATGAAACACGATTGTTATATGTTGACACATATTGAAAGTTGCTTATGTTCATAGTAGTTTCCATTGTACACATTAATGATGTTTTACAAGTGGAAGAATGGTTGTCCAGTTACGTACATAATCACATCTTGGAGTAAGTAAAATGACCTATCCAAATGGATAGATGTTATCATTCAAAAGATGCAAGAATCAAAACCAGATTGGAAACCAAATCCTTTCATCGTTGATGATGTTGATGTGGAATCAATAGTTTAAGGTAACATTTTAATTCTTTTATCATTCCATATAGCTTGGATGCATAATATTTGATTTAAATCTATGTTTCAAAGGTAAAGTTTTTTATGTTTCAAAGTGACTTGGACGTGGATATGCTTCAAGATGCAATTGTGTCATATTCCGGACATTGTTTCATTTTGGGGTCCCTAACTCTAAATTCCTTTCGTGGTTTATGTTTTGAATGGGTTTTAGTGGTTAACCTAGGTTTTAATGGTTTATGTTTGAAGTGGGTTTATTGGTCAAACTATGTTTCAATTGCGTATGTTTCAAGGGTTTAAGTGGTCGAACTAGGTTATAATGGTTTATTTTTAGAGTGGGTTTAAGTGGTTGAAATCGGTTTCGGTGGCTTATGTTTCATGTGAGTTTCATTGGTTTATGTTTTAGTGGATTATATCATGCATTTTAAGCCAAAATGTGGGTGGGTTTAAGGTGGTTTACAAACTAAACACAATCTATTTTGAAATGATTGGCTATGTTTTGGAGATTATTGTATCATGTTTTTATTGTCTCGTTTGATTGCAAAAAAATATGGCGAAACAAAAAGATATTTTTGTGCCTTTGGCATGTAAAAAGATCTTAGCAAAAGCAAGTGTGTATTAAAATCAAGGATGTGATAGTCCGGGCAAAAAGTTTTTAAGAATATGGGGCGTATCATGCATGATACAATGCAACCCAATGGAAAAACTCCTCTGGAATTCACAAAAGAGGAGTTGTTAAAGCTTATGGAAACAATTTTAGATGTTCAAGCATTTTGGTCGTATGTTATTTTAGAGTGGGTGCCAAAATGTGAAATGTGGGTGATGGGGAATTAGTATCTCCCATATGCTAACCAGGATACTAATGTTGCCATTGAAAGCTACCATGCAAACCTAAAAGCGACATTGAGAGTTGCAAAGACATGACTCTTTAAAAGACAGGTGGATTGGTGCATCCACCAACTATTGGGAGATATTTTGTCGCATTATTGATATTAGAGTTTGAGAAAGAATAAGAGGTTTGTCCCAAACAAAAAGTAGGAATGATTTATTGTTAACATCATTTTTCGTGCAAGGGACATCCCCAATTATTGTGTGACTTTTCCAGAAGATGATGGGGGATATGCAATTGTCACTTCTTTGAAACATGAAGATGTGAATTACAAGGTTTATAACTTGGAATCTAAATGGGCCTACTATGAATGTCTCTAGTTGTAAAGGGGAAACATATGTAAAAATCAAATTAAAGTATTAATGTTCCTTTGCCATGATCTAGCGAAAGGAACAATTGAACATTATTACGGTTCGTTAAGTGGAACTTTGAATAGTGGGTTGAATAACATGTTCAGTCCTTACCCAATTCTCACACCTTCTTCGCAACAAACATGAAAAATAAGTCCAACTCCCCAAAGGATTGAAAACCCTAAGAAGAATATTTGTGATTTCATCATCAAACTAGTTTTAGATGCTATTGAGAATATTATGTTCATGTAATATTTATTGGTTGATTTGAAGCAAGTAGTTAGAAGGCAACAAATAGTATTAGCAAAACTATGAAATGGGCTTATGCACTCGATACAAGCAACGAAATTCCAGTGATTGAATGATGGGCATGTGATGTGCTTAAAATAGCTACACAATTTCCTTAGTTGTAATGATGGAGCTGAAAACATTAAATTTAGAGGGAAACTAAACCTGGATTTTGTGACTTAAAATTTAAATGTTCCACCACTCAACATGTTTCAATCCATGCTTCAAATAATTTTGCAAATGAGGACTTATATTTCTAAACAAGTTACTTCCTGGCTACTATTGGAACTAAATTTCATGTTTTTACAATTCAACTAGCAAGTTTCAAAAGAAACAAACTCATTTTATAGGTGTGTATTTGTCTTTTATGGATGGTAATGTCATTTTGAAATGTTTCTAACTCTATGTTTCTAAGTGTATTTTCCTAAGTCTTTTAGTTTATGTTTTTAAGTCTATGTTTATAAGTATATATTTCCAAGTCTATGTTTCTAAGAGTCATGTTCCTAACATGATTTTCCTAGCATTTTGTTTCTCTTGTGGGGCATATCTTTGTTGCAATCACTATGAGCTCTACAAGTCCCCTTTTCTAACTTCACAACAAGTTTTTAAACACAGAAGTCCATGTTTCAAAACATCATGTTCTTGTGCAAATTCTTGTTCCTTTCATCTTACATGTTTCTATCATGTTTTGTCGTTCCATAGTATTAGGTTTAATTTTGGTAAGCATGTTTTTATGATGTTTTGTAAGATATTTTCCAAGACTATTGTCCAGAACATATTAAATTCCATCAATTATAATCGATATCTTTGCAATATTACAAACAAGCAATGTTGTGTTTAAAAATGTGGTGGTTAAACACTAGTGCTAATATTTAATATATTTATTATCGAGCGTTCATTATAATTTTATTTTATTTTAAAAATTACTAATGAAGTAAAGATTCTTAGAGTGTGAATACATCTATCATATACTTGGTTACTATCTTGGGTTGATTTCTATGTTTCGTTGTTTTCTAGTCTTAGTTTTAATTTTAATAAGCTTTAGGTTTCTATCATGTTTCGTAGGATGCTTTGCAAACCTAGGGTCCATAATAGAATATATCCCATCCATTGTAAGAAATGTTTCCACAATATGGGCATGAAACACTCGTTTATTCCAAGAGGTTATGGTTTAAAACTACTATACAAAGGCATGATCCCAACATGGTTTTGGAAAACAATGTTCCTATTTCTATCATGTTTTGTGTCATGTTTCAAAGGTTTGATATTCTTGTAGTTTCAAAAAATATGTTTCTTACACGTTTTTATCATGTTTCTGTCATGTTCCATACAGGTTTTTTACAGGTTTTTTACATGTTTCTTAAGGATTCTATCCATGCTTCTTTCATGTTTTTTTCATGTTTATCACAGGTTCATTTTTCAACTTTGTATAACAAGTTTCTACAATTTTTTTTCTTATAATATTTTAATGTTTTGTAACCTATCGAATTTTGTGAAACATGGTTTATAGTGTTTTAATAAAGTTTTTACCATGTTGTTACCATGTTTCAAAGGTTTTGAAACATGTTTATTCAATTATTTTTTCATATTCTAGGGGTATGTTCTAAATGACTTTTCGAATCAATACAACATAGTTGCTAATGTAACCAAGCTACAATACTTCACCCAATGCTCTTGGATGTTCAAAGGTAATTTGAAGTTAATCTTCAAATTGTCCAAGAACACCCAAGGGTTGTGGGAAGAACACTACAATAGGACAACAAGACTTCATTCACCAAAAATATATTTGAAAGAATGGTCAATATATAACACGTGGATGTTTGAAGGCAATGTATCAAATAGACCACATCATTTCCTTCAAACATCCACCTACCTTCCATTAATCATTGTGGATTCTTTCTAATAAAGTCTATATTATCAAAACTAGAAACATAATAGATGTGCGTGCAAAAAGCTATTTAAAAACATGGGTTATAACTTGAAGCAAATGGTATTTGAAAATTACCATTCAACTAAATAGTCGAAACCTATGTACAAAAATAGAAAACATGGGTTAAACCCTTAACCAAATGATATCTGAAAACTGCCATTCACTAGATAGTCGAAACATGTGTACAAAAATTAAAAACCTATAAAAATGTTGAAACATGTAATTGGAACATGTTTGTAGTGTAGTTTGTCATGTTTCAAATGGTACATTTTGTCGAAACAAGAATGGAACCCATACTTCCTTTACTTAGGAATGTTATAGGTTACATTTTTGTGAGATTTCTCCTAATGCTCTTGGATGTTCAAAAGCAATAGACAGAAAACTTTGAAACATTATCTAAGAATATTCAAGAGTTGTGGGAAAAGCTCTACAAAATTATAAGTTATTATCCATTTTCAAGAACCAAGTGGATTGTTGCTAAAAAAAATTTAAAGAAAATAAAATTGGAAACCCAAATAACAATGAAGGAAATGATCAAGTAGAGAATAAGAAGACAACAACAAACAACAAGACAATGCAAACCCAACAATGTGGGAAATGAACATGATACAAATGGATTGTTGCAAAAAAATGTTTATAGAAACAAAAAAAATCAGAAATTCAAACAACAAACAAGAAGTGAACAAGTAGAGAATAAGAAAACAACAACAAATAACATAACAACGCAAACCCAACAAACAATGTAGGAAATGAACATGATAGAAACAATAAATTGTCCTCTTTGTGAACAAATATTTGGTGTGCAACTTTTCAACCTTTGCCACAACATATGTCAATTGCCATAAATAGTATAGAAACCAATATCCACTTGCAAACATTAAGAAACCTGAATAGGGTGAAACAAGACATGCTATTGGTTCCTAAGACTGTTCATGTACAACATTGCTGTGTTTTGAATGGAAAAATGAAAATGAAAATGAAAAAAGTTGTGGATAAGAGCATGATGAGTGTTCTATTGTGGGTGAAAAGATAGAACTTCCTTAGCGCCACCACGAGTTTTTTTTGTTATCAAAACCCTAACTAAATCTCTAGAGAGGGAACATTGATGAAGATGTCAAAGTTCGGCAGAAAAATACACGGCGATGATGTGAAGTTGGAAAAGGTTTAAAACATTATGGATGGGTCATGGGGCATGGATGGGGATCACATGGGAGAACATGGAAGATGGGTGGATGGGGTTGAAACATAATTCCCAAAACTTTACATGTTTTAGTAGGATATGTTTCAAGGCTTGGACTACCCAAGCATCGAAACGTGCATTGGGTAGCTTGTCGAAACTTGACATGTTTTGGTGGGTGGTAGGTTTCAAGGTTCAAGTTTTGTGGCATGTGATTTTGACCAGCCAAAATGAACGCTGAACCGCCATCAAAACATGACATGTTTTCATGTTGATTTGCTTCGAGGCTCATGTTGCATGTGTGTGAAAATCCATGCCAATCCGCCTCAAAGTGAATGACGCATTTACAACTTGTTGCTGAAATAATGTCAAGGCAAGATTACAATGACCAATATAATTAGGTAGAGAAATTGACTCACAACTAGGATTAACAATATAATAAGATGCAACATAATCAAGGAAAATATCAAACTTTCAAGATTGAAATTTTTTATGTAATTGTTGAAAAAACAACTAAGCAAATTGGCATTTGTTTCAAAATGCAACTAAGGAGACTCAATATGGGGCTTATAAAAAAAAAAAAATCAAAATAAGATTGATGAAAGTCAACACATTACACATAAATGTTAGATTCATGAATGGTTCAAAACAAATTATTATAAACATTAGTAGTGAGTGACAATATAGTAGACAATGTAGCAAAAGAGAAACTAGAAGCTTGGACGTTAGGAACTTCACTAGGCAAAAAATTTGACGTAAGCAAAATAATTTTCAAGATTAGGTGAGGAAAATAAGTTGTGATGTAAAAGCAACACAAAATGAAGGTTCTAGCAGTAGAAGCTGTGATGTAGAAATAGGTGTAATGTAGAAGTAGGTGCAAGAAATTCATGAAAATCCCCAAATGCTAAGGAAAAGAAAAAGTAAGCCCTGAAATAAGGACATGGAAAGTAAGGCATGTAGAGAAATAATTACCAAAAAAAAACAAAGAAACAACAAAAAAAAACTTGCACACATCAAACACATAGAAAATCAAAACAAGAAAGAGAAAATAACTTGAGGAACATAGAAGAATAAAAAAAAGCAATGCAAAAGTAGGTGTGATTTGAAAATTGTGCAATTTGTGATGTAGAATGCATGATGTAAAATGAAAAGTCACACAAAAGAAAAACATGTGTGAGAAAAAGAATGCAATGTCACAATGCAAATGCAAGAGGTTGAAAACCTAGCACTACATGAGAAAGAAAGATCACCATTGCCGACACATAAAGAAAATAATTGAACAAAAAAAAACAATGACAAAAGTCATGGAAGGTGCACGATGTAGTGAAAGCACAAAGCTAACCTCTTATGCCATCACCATGGTTGAAAAAGAGAGTTCGCCATTATTGATGAAAAAAATAAATTGAAAACTTTACGATGTGTTAAAGCTGCAACCAACAATGTAGATGCAAGAAGTAGAGAACCTAGCATTGAAGTAAGGACATGCAAAAAAAAGAAAAGAGAAGCCATACGATACGCCTTTAAAGTGCGAAGCCAAATGACACGTTAGGACAACATGCAAAAACAATATGCACACAAAAAAAAGGAGAAAAAGACACCAACAAGAACAAATGCAAAAAAAAAAGAAAATGATTACAAAAATCATGAAAGGTCCACGATGTGCCAAAAGCACACCTCATACACTCTACTCACTCTCCTCTTTTAGGTCAAAAAAAACTACACAAACTATAAGAAATGGTGGAAAAAGATCTGCTATACTTTTATGTCCTGAATGTAAGCAAACTATTGTGTAGCAAAACTTTGGAGTGTCTTTTGACTCTTCTTCCATCCTTCCTGAGAGAAGACCTGCAAAGGGAGGAAAAAAAAGGGCTAGAAAGTCTTTTGTTTCGGCAGAGTCTTGACTTTGGGTAAAGTCATAAAGTCCTGCCAAAAATTTTGCATGGAACTCATCCACTAGTGGCTCATATTCTGGCTCATCCAGAATGCCTCTGCAGTACCCAGTTGGCCTCTTGACTTTTAAGTGTGTGTGTGTGTGGGGGTGGAAAATGACAAGTATCTACTACCAAGGTATCTATCTGCCTGGGTGGTGACCAGAAGGGCCTCGCACATGTAGTGAAGCACGGGCTGTACCCTGGGGTCTGTTGGATGAAGTATCGGTGAGGGGTCCAGAATGGGGGTTCTCAGGTTCGGGCTCCAACAAGTAGAACACTGGGAGCCTAGAGCCGAAGCGTTCAAAGCACCCTTATTTTTAACACTCCCCAAATAGTCAAATAAAACTAACCCCCAATGCAAAAATCATTTCTCATATTAAAGTGGTGAAAACCTTAACCCTTTGTCTTTTCAGACACCGTTGTGGAGGCAACTTAGGGCACTTAAACTGTAATAAAAATCAGACATCATTCTTTTTTTTTTTCCTCTCAACTTCAAAGATAATAATCTTCAATGTTATCATAGGATTTAATGGTGACATAGCCCATCGATTGACAGCACCGAATACTGTGTAAGTCGTCAACTTCAATAATAAAATTTGAAATGCTAAATAGATCATACCATAATAAATTGTTTTTTATCACACATTCTGGGGATATGAACCAAACTAATCCCTGCACAACCCCCAAGTGACCAGTTCGACAGGGTTCTCGAAAAAAATGATAACTAGCAGCCATAAGAATTGGCAAAAATTGTAAAACAATTAAGAACTTATCAAAACCTGATAATTTTTGTCATTTATGAGCACAAGATGAAAATTGAACACAATAAAAATCACCCAAAATGCTAAACTCATCATTGCATCCATTTGTACAAAAAATTTCCAAAATATGAGTTGATTAAATTTTTTTTAAAAAAAAACCTTCACCTTAGAGTGTAGAAAGACAATGCCTAAAAACAATAAAAAACCAAGCATGACCTCCACCCTTTTGCCCAAAAAAAAAGAAATTTATAATTAAACCCCTGCAAATCACTTGCTATTTCTCTCTAATTACTCAAAAAAGACGATGACTGGGTCCATCATTAAAATTACCCCAAAAAATTCCAAGGCTACAAAGAGACCCCTGTTCTCACATGTGCAAGGAGACCCTGGGGTTGCAGTATAAGCTCACATGTGGCTCTTTGTCATTGGGTGGTCTCATTTTTTTGGGAACTATGAGACCAAAATTCCCGGAATCGCCCATTCCAGGTCATTATGTACCATAAAGATCCGCTAGAATTTCAAACAGCTGTGATTTTGTCAAATGAAGAGAAGGCACTTTCCATGTATGGTGCTGCCATCAAGCTCTCTAAGGAGGCAAAAAATGTTCGTGAGAGAAAAGGTGCCTTCACATACATTAGAAAAAACCTATGGGTTTTCTAACCTTGTATGTATACAGACAAGGGTTATAATACTAGTGTATTAATATATATAGAGGGTGTTGAATAGACTTGTGTGTAGGAGTGAAGAAATTTTTTTATGGCCAATGAAATTGTTGGAATTAGTGAGTTTGAATGTTTTTTAAAAATTATCTTGAGTGAAGTAACGGTTCAATGTATAATAGCCATGCACATTACTTGTGCACTTTGTTATGTATTATGGAACATGCTGGCTGTTGGCCATTGTGCCTAGTAAGGTGCTTGCAAGGAATTTTGGTGAGCCTTGGATATGGTGCATGGAGAGTGTTATGGAACTGGAATCTGTAAAAACAACAAAGATTGAAGGAATCACGTCAATTTTAAACATGAAATTGCATGAAGAAGGGGGGGGGAGGGGGGGGTAGATATAACTATTTTTCTTGCCTCGTAGGTTCTTTCTATGGATCTTTACAAATCGGCTAGGTAAAAACTAGAAACCCAACATGGGTGCATCCCAATTTTACAATCTAGATTGGGTATTTGTGAACCACAACTTACCTTAGTGTATTCAGGTAAAATTGCTTGTGTACACAATGTAGGTATAAATATTCATAAGTGAATTAAATAGACCATTGACATCGCTATCTTGGAGTCAAAGGAATTCAAAGTGCTCAAACATTTTTCTTCCTGGCCAAATGAGGAAAAATAGGTGCATGCAAAATTTTAAGGAACTTTGTGGTTTGTTCTAGTCAAAATTGCTTATTTCAACGGTTGTTGGCACCTCCGGAGTCTGGATTCTACCTTATTGGTCTGACAAAAATTCCCATTGTTAAAGGGTTGGCCCCAGTTCTAAATTAGATTCTACAATTGACATCGAGTATAGAAATCAAATCAGATATTTGCTCCTCATCGCAATGCTGACAATTGAGCACAGAATGGTACACATGAATATTTTACTCTTAGTACTATGCTGAATTATATTGCACACAATGTAAAACAACTCCTCACAAGGACGACCAAAAACATTTGTAGTTGAAAATCAAGATTTAGTGTTGGTGTCAAGGATGCCGCATCATCAAAGGTCTTGACACCCGATCTAAGGTCATGACACAAAACAATACCAAGGTCTTGACAACCAATCAAAAGGTCGTGACACAAAACAATACAAAGGACTTCACAACCGATCAAAGGTCATGACACAAAAACAACAAGGGGTGTGTCACACTGTGGCCTTGCCATTTACATTAAAAAGTATCTTAAGGCAAAACAAGAATTATGGAAATTCAAATATTTCACCATGCAAAAATATAATCTTAAAAAAAATCCTCTATACAAACCAAAATCCTTCAAGATATTATTATAACTCTATAACTAATCTCAAGTTTCAACACAAGCCAAAATATCATCTTTCAAAAATCCTCATATGAAAATAGACCTATTATTATTACCTAGGGGCCAAAATCCCTTAAGCTACTATACTCTATAATGAGTCTAAACACAATATCCTTCTTGCCTTGGTAGGCAAGGCCAATAAAATGATTCCGAGAGGTTTAGAGTTCAAACTAGGTTAAAATGTGGGTTCCCAGATGTTCAGTTAAATTTCACAGGCTTTTTACAAAAAAGGGATTTTTTTTGTTGTCACATATGAAGTTGGAAGATGCTATTCTGCCTCTGATGCTCAATAATTGTAAAATGTCAACTGGGCTGAATCAATACCTCTCTAATTGCCAATTGTAAAGGTTGATTTTTATTTCTATTTTTTTCCCAGGGCAATGATGGCAAGTTTGTTGGCCTTGCCTTGGTAGGCAAGGATATTGTGTTCAGATTCATTGAAGAGTATATAGTAGCTTAATGGGTTTTGGCCCCTAGGTAATAGATCTATTTTTAGATGAGGATTTTTGAAAGATGATATTTTGGCTAGTGTTGGAAAACTTGAGATTAGTTATAGAGTTATAATATCATGAAGGATTTTGGTTTCTTTGGGAGGTTTTTTTGAAGATTATATTTTTTGCATGGTGAAATATTTGAGTTTCCATAAAAAATAATTAAAGAACTGCCCAGGTTCAGGTTTGGGGCAGGTTTTTGAAATGTTGATACCAGTCTGGTATGTATGCATATAACCATTCTAATACCTGATGGGGTTTGGTTTCAAAATCCTAATATTATGGGTTTTTCCTTAATAATTCCACTTGTTATGTGAAGCAATGGGGAGCACAAGTTACTCTCACCAGGCTCCATGCATTTTGTGCATACATGGTGACATTGGATTGCCACCCAAGGCTTTTTCAATGTGATAAAATTGGAAAAAAGGAAAAAAGAAAAAGAAAAGCATCCATTTTCTGAAACTGAAATAAGTCAAGTGGTAGTTTTAGGGCATCTCCACCCCCACACCTGCCAACATCCCTTTCCATTAAATCTTGCATCAGGATAACCTAAATCCTGCTGCACTCCTGTATTGATTGATGTTCATTTTGCAGTGGTCATTTTAACCCCTTGAAAAGCCTTTTTCTACTATGGATTTGGACAGTGACTATTACTCGTGCAGATGTAAAGATATAAAATGGTCTTTGACTGTTTAAAGGGACTTATTATGACGTTTGTGGGGGTGGGGACAATGATCATTAAACACTATTCTATTTTAACATAAAGGCAAAGTTGCAAGGGAAATTATTATTTTTAAATAATTTTATTAAAAAAAATCAGCCCTAGTAGTTCCATTTGACAGGGCAAAGTACAAAGCCAAATGTGCTGATAAAAAAGCCTGAAATTAGCAGCTTTTTTAGGGTACATGCAAAAAAAGAAAGTCTAGCATGCATGCAGTTAAAATTGTACAACTACTCATAACAAAATTTTGTAGGGAAGTTGTCCATTCAATGCATTTTTTTCATGCTTATATTGATGTACATGAATGTGTTGTTGTGGGCAATCATAAGCTTTGTAAAATTATTTGACTTCACCATTGAACATTGTGGACCCCATCCTTTCTTTGTGTAGGTGAAAATGTATGGTCTACTGGATCTTGGGAAATAATAATGGTCTTTGGGTCCTTTCTCTGAAAAACAAAACTAGTGTTTGAATGTGTGTGTGTGTGTGTGTGTGTTTTTTTTTGGGGGGGGGGGTTGGAGGGGGAATCTTGTGTTATAGCCAAAGTGGTAATGATACACAGGAAGATTTGGCCAGATTTGGCTACAATCTAAATATGAAAGTAATTTTATAAAAACATCCTTCTATACTTTTGGTTACCTACTTGAACCGTGCATAAAAATCTGGAGATTTTTGTTAAATTCTGAATGGAATTCTGGCTATTGAAAATTTCAAAAAGCACATGATTGTAGTAGCGCTTTCAATTTCTAATATTGCATTTTGGCTATATATAGCAAGCAAAAAAAGGCTGGTTTGAATCTTGTTTGGATTACATCAGGTATCAATATCAATTTTTAAAAATAGAATTATTTATAAATTTCATTATCAAAGTAATTATAGCCCTAATTACAAATTTACTTGGTTTCTTTGTGTAGTAACTGTCTATTTTGAAGTGTTGGTTCTAAAATATTTTCCTTGAAAACAAATGGTTATACTCTTTGTGTAGGGCGGATTTTAGGGGGTTTTTTTAATGGCCTTATTTTCAAGAATGAATTTGTTACATAGTTATGAATGTATTCCATGAAGGTACAAATAGATTACATGCAAACTTTTAAAGGAGACTACCACCTAAAACCCCTATGATGTTTTAGGAATGACATATAGAATTAAAGTCTTGTTTTTTTCACATTAAGTTTTCTTTACAGCATTGAAAAAATCTCAAACATTCTAAACACAACTTGTGGTAAAAACATCGTTGGGAATCAAATTGACAATTTAATTTTTAATTATTAAAACATTTGAGAAAAGAACCAAAAATACCTTTGATTGAAACAACAATGTGATTTGACATTGGAAAAGTTTTTTCTAGGGATACAACTTTGTTTAGGAGAATTCCTAAGTGGAATTCATATATGACAATTATGAATCCACAAATCAACAAGATTCATAACTTGACAATTTAAAAAAAAATTGAGATTCTTAGTTGGGAATCTTAAGAATTGTTGCCACTTCAATGTAATCCCATTGCCATCTAACATAATATAATATAGGGAGGAGCCTGATGATTTGTCAAGTTTAGATCATGGTAAGCCATATGAGTCAATCATTTTTGGGCTGAAAAATTGTTAAATGGCATGATAATTTTTTGAAAACAAAACATTTTGTCACAAATTTAAAATGTTAAAATTTCAATCTAAAAGCAAGGGAAAATTATTTTTTGGGGAAGGTGTTACCAAATTTAGTCTATCAACTATAGTTTTAATGAAATAATGTTGTCTATTAGGTCAAAATCTACCTATTAAGATGCTCACCACCATGTCACCACCTTGGTTCCATGAAGAAATTTGAAAAAATACCATTGATGTAAATGTGTGTTTCTCATGGCTTAATATGTGCATTAATTTAGTTCCAATTTACACTTATTTTAATCACCTTTTTTCAGGTTGTGTAAATTGATTTCCCTTTGAGTTCATTTCAATTCACTTTAATCCCATATTAGAATTTCAATGCCCTTTTTTCTTGAGGAAGTTAAGAATTGATGCCCTATGATGGCATTTTGGTGCAAGATGAGGAATCAACAAGGTTTTTCGCCTTCAATACCACTTGATATAATTAAAAATACATCAAGAATGAAATCTAAAATAATGAAATTAATATACCAATGCCACATGTCAGATTTGATTATGGTAATTTATTTTTTCATATATGAAAATGCAACATCAACTTGTTGAAGGGATTTCAAATGTTCACAAACTATCTATATGTCCCTTTATGTTCAAGAACCAGATATAGACCATATATGTATATCTATTGAGATAAATAAATTTTAAAAAAATTGATGGCTGGAACTGTCACATGGGAGACAAAAAGGGATGGCCACAAGATGAATAGCCCAAATGAATAAAAGAAAAAGGGGGAGAGCTAGTCCTTTTTGTGGTAGGAAGTTATCTCATCCACGGCCCCTCTAATGTCACCTACATGCAAATCGTAAGATCTAATGGGAGGTCTAGAATAAGCATCATGTACCAACACAATTTTTCTGTTTATAACAAAGTTTAAAGCATGTTCAAGAATAATATTAACAAGTTACTTAAAAAACTAAATGCGAAAAGACAAATGATAAATTACCTTTCGATTGTTTATTGTGGAAAAGATGGGCACATTCCTTGATGAAACGATCCATATCACACCCATGTGCGTTGTGCACCTCCATGGCCATTGGAATAAAGTGGTGCTCTTCATGAAGCTTTCTATATTTGCGGATCTTAGCAATGGCACTAAATTCATAGTTGCACCTATTGGTCAACTAATGACACTTGAAGTCATCGTCTTTCGTGTCGAGTTAGTCACCACCACATTGGGAATGAAGACCTGGTCCTTTCAAGTCATGTAAAAATTGGCTTGTCATGAAACTTTTAACATAAGGGTGTACCATCATTCTTTCCATACAACATATCCACTTTTTCGAATGAGGGCATACATGATGTTTCAGATGGTGTCATGTATGGTTATCTATTGACCTCCAAATGGGCAATGAGCTAAGTGCATGCTAGATGCGTCCAACCCGTGTTCACATTCACACATGAGAAGATTGGATGCCAAGGGTTGAACCAAACCAAGATGAAACATAACACTAAGGTGAAAGTAGAGTGTGCGATGCGAAATGAACAAATAGATGGCTTAGCAACCAACCATAGCCTTACCCCTTTGCTCGAATAAGAACAAATGTGGGCTTTGGATGCTAAGGAAATGGAGTCATCTTCCAAGATAGACCTAAGGGATGTGTCATGATGGAAGTCCATTAAAGATGTTTGTAAACCTAAGGCGTTGGTAATTGTTAAACTATCAAAAGAAGGGTGCATCTCCCTAGCTGTAAGAGGAAGGCCATTTCATGTTACATGTAAACATGATTGAAGCAAATGTAGGCCCCCCTAAACCTGAGAAGCATATTTCTCCAAAACGGGTCTATCGGAAATATGAAACCTAAAACACAAATATGGAGCCACTAGAGCCCAACTCCCTTTAAAAAACAAATGGGGCACACTCTTCCATAGAGAAAAGGCCTATACGATTAAAAGATATTAGTAATCGAGCCTAATGCCTCACTAAGGGGCCCTGAGAAGACTCCCATGATCTTGGACCCATAATGTCCCCACATACCTCCGTAACTCTCCTATTGAAACTCGTTAAAAGAAACATGAAGGAAGAAGAATGAGGTATTGTCCATGTGAGATAAGAAGGTCAATGAATTACACATGATGACAAAATGCCCAAAACAACCTAGGCATCTCCTAAGAGAAGAAGATCGTTGATATGTGCCAGGTCCTGAAATAAGCCTCATCCAAAAAGTGTGTGGCAAAATCCTAAAAACCCACTTGCACCCCCAAAATGCATAAGCCATTTGTGACCAAGGTGTAACCTTGAAGAATTTCTATGTGTGGAGAGATCCATGATGGACTCTAAAGCTTACACTTTAACACCTTGACCTTAAGCCCAACTAGGGCTAATTGGGTCGAAAGATGGTAAAAAACACGAGTAATCTCACTCAAAGGCCCCACGATGTGGGTATCATCTGCTAGGGATGGAAATATGTAGTTGGGGGCCCACGTGATGGTTTCAAGGAAAGCTCGATAGTGGGCCAAAAGAAATAGAGGACCTCCTAGGGGGTCACCTTGCCTTGTGTTTAAAAATGAGTCAATAATGGTGACCTTCTCCACATGCCACCCATGCTAGTAATAAAGAGAAGAATGAACCCCATAAAACAACCTAGTAAAGGTAACAATGTTCACCAAAAACCCTTCGACATCACATAACTATCTAAAAATAACAACTCAAAAAACATTATTAAAAGCATTTTCGACATCGACTTGCAACACAAAAAGGATGGCCTCACAGCCTCTAGGGGTCGATATTCCAAAATGGTGGGGTGATAGGTGTTCCTGAAACAACCCTCGAAGCTATAGGACAATGGAATGATTAATAAGTCAAAAAAACACTTCGTTTACATTAATAGGACAAAAACCGCCAGTGTCCTTTGCCATTGCCAACACTTTGTTAGCCCCTAGCACTAAGGCCACTGACCTAAGGATATCCCCATGAACAAGAGTAGCAGTAACCTAGAATAATTTCAAAAACCTTGAGGATGGGTCCTCTGGTATAAAACATCCAAAAAGATGTTCATATACCATCCTAAAAAAATTCACCCCAACAAAAAGGGAAAAGTGGTGAAGGTTTGCGCAAACAAAGTCCTATCTAGGACAAAAGTGTGCTAAGGCTGATAGTAAAAAATAGGTGGAGGGATAAGGTTTAAAGGAGAGGGGTGCAATTGGCATAAAACAACAATGGTGTCCTCCGAAAGAATAACTAATGTCATGGGTTGGAGAGCTTTGGTAGTGAGATTATTTTCACTGACTTTCTTTAAAGTTAGACATTAGCAAAAACGAGTGGTCAAACAATCTTCCTGTGAATGGTGGGAATAGGGCGCACATGAGGCACGTGAAAACTCCTCCTAAAGAGAAAACTAATTGTTCCCCATAAACCTCTTGAGGCGAGTGGAAACCTTTCGTTGACTTGAACGACCTCTTCGAGTATAGTGCAAACACCAACATGGCAATAATAAGAAAAGGAAGCATGTTAACTTATCTGTCGGGTTTCGAGCAATTCCATCAAGGGGCAAATGAAAAGCCTATTTGATTTCATCTTGGATGGCTCGAGGGTTCCTATGAAATAAACGAGGTCACATGAAACAAAACTTAAACAACCCCAAAATGAAGCTAAATTGAGTTCGAAGCCAACCCCAAGAAGTAAGAGGAATAGAACCAAGGAGAAGCATAGGAACGGAAGACACCTACAAAGAAAAAACAGCATGGCTAGTTTGGGAAATGAGGCTAGTAGGAAGGTGAACACTCTTGACATGCTTCAAGAGGCTGCTTAAAGTGTAAAGGCCAAAATAATGAGGACAAGGGGTATCTTGAATTGACGGGGGTTCCAAAAACGGACATTCAAAAAAAGGTTACACCCAAAACCCCTAGGAAGCAAAGGCCCAAGCAGGCCCAAAGAAAAAAAAAAAAAACTTTCATGCTGTTATAAGAGCTCACCAACGATGGCAATGGGCTTAGTCATTAGACAATTTCAATTTTGATCGTTCTCTGTGAACATGGCATTAGCCCAAAGGTTTTGGTTATCATGGTCAAGGAGGCCCATTGCAAAACAATTGCATTTTCTGCAACTCCATCACTTGTCTTCCTTGTGTTATATCCTTGATGTAGCCTCCCACTCCTACTCCACCTAAAGCTTGGCAATGTCTTATTATTCAGCAAATTGCAATGCCACTGTCTCCTTTAGTGCTTGATTTTTGTGTCTTGAATTGACCATCTTCTCTTGCAAACATTTGTTCAATGTTCACACCATTTTTGTTGCCATTGTTTTAATTGTTAATTTGAGAGTTGTGACCTTTGACATTGCCATCTTGCTATCCACCAACGTGAGGTGCTTTCAACTCAAAGCCCTCATGAGCAACACTTTGTTGCTTTCTATAATACTTGGTTTTGTTTTTGACTTGGGAGCAGTTGTTGTCACACACATGGTAGCTCCTCTCTATTGTGCCAACCATCACCACTCGTTGTACTTTTGGAAGTAGATGCTGGTTGGCTTGGTTTTTATATTTCATATACCCACATCTTTCTTTGCCCACACTCCCTTCATTACTTCACATCTTGAAGTCCTCATTTGATTTGCCAATTCTTTTCCACATATCTAGATAGGGAAGATATACCAATGCTAGATGTTATAATTGATCGTGGTAATAACACACACACACACATATATATAGAGGCAACAACATGTATGTTGAAAGGATTTCAAATGTTCACAAATTGCTTGTCACCTTATGTTCATAAACTCTTATAGACAAGGGGTGTGTCATGTTATGGCCTTGCCATTTACATTGAAAAGTACTATAAGGTAGAAGAAAAAATCATGGAAACTCAAATATTTCATCATGCAAAAATATTATCTTCAAAAAATTAAAAAATCCTCTAAAAGAAACCAAAATCCTTCAAGATATTATAACTCTATAGCTAATCTCAAGTTTCAATACAAGCCAAAATATCATCTTTCAAAGAATCTTCATATAAAAATAGACCTATTGCCTAGAGGCCAAAATTCCTTAAGCTACTATACTCTATAATGAATCTAAACACAATATCCTTGCCTTGGTTGGCAAGGCCAACAAACTATGAACAATTGAAATCTAGGTAGTTTATTAAAAATTGAAGGTTTCAAGATTGATAACTTGCCAAGATGAAAGTTCCAAACATCTTGGTAGGTTATCAAATTTAAAAATTCAAGAATCGACCCATAAGGGTCTAAGTCTAAGTTTTAAATATTTTTCCTACTAAGTAGGTGGGTTCAATTTTCAATAAAATAATTGTTTAGGTTATTAATGAATGGGTTGATAATTAGGTGTTTTCTCAATAATTGGCCAATACTGGTTCTAAAGTCCATCCTTTTTTAATTACATAACCAATGGGGTAGGGTCTTTGTGAATTAAAAAAAATCTTACACAAGTTAATAAATAAAAATAAATTGAACTAGTTTAAGACTTGCTTATTATGCATTTATTGGTTAAACAATACCCTTGATTATGTCCCCAATTATTCTTCTTTAATAGTGACATGTTATACATACCAGTCAATTTTGAAATACCCAACTATACCATTTAGAATCATGTCAAGGTAGGTTTTTGTATGTAAAATCCATCCCCTGCCCCCAAATATAAATAAAATTTTTCTTGCTGGTGCACTTCTCACACTTACCAACCACACTGGTGAATTTAAGCTAAAATCAGAGTTCAAAGTGTAGCTAAGAATTGGAAAAGTGTAATCACATGAAAAGTGACATCACAAAGGTCTTAATGTTTAAGGATTCAAGAACATGTTGGACAAAACATGAAAGGGTACAAGATTGTTTTTGCTTTGTATTGAAGCAATATTTCATTCTTAAAGGTCTCATCAAATTTTGATGAAGTATACCAAACTAGTAGGGTCTCTGTCTAGTTCTTAACCAATTTCAGACCCCACAAGTGGGTAAGGAATAACTTAAACTAGGACCCTTGTTGATAACTAGGCAACTCTGGTTGGGTTTAGTGTTATTATGATCTATAGGTCGAGCCCAATGTGAACCATGGCATGGACTCTATAAGTCAAACCTTACCCTCTTCATGTAGAATATGGTTGTAGTTGGGGGGCTTATCATGGTTTTGCAATTTTTGAAGTTCAAGGTACCTAATGGGCTATACATATTCATACCCAATATAAGGCTAACTTTACGTTAGGGTCCAAGAATGGGCCCAACTTAAAATGGAACATTCCTATTGGTGAACATCTGAAAGTAGGACCCATTGGCTTTACACTTAGGCCCAAGCCCAAAAAATCAATGTCTAGATGTCATTATTTTGGCACCAAATTCTTGGGCTCAACCCTAGAGTTATATCATGACGGGGGGAGGGGTGTGGGTGGGTGGCCTGAAGCATGCATGTAGTTGTTACTTTTGGAACATGACAAGTTTCTTAACTGAAAGGGGGGATTCTTTCAAAGTAAAAGGTATTCAATATTTCACCTTGAATATCAACATATACATATAAAACATATTACTATCACTAGGGATGCCGAGAAGGACCTCCGGGGTGTTCTGGGACATCTTTTCTAACAACCATTGGTTAACTATTAAATCCATATAGAAATGTCCATGATGCTGAAACAAAGCACACTAATAATGCAAACATTATAGGTCCAATACTCATATATCAACAAGAAAAAAATAATCAAAGCTTTTTTAAACAAATGATAAATGCCACATTTCAAATCACCAAATGTCTCCTTAAGGAATGTGAATCTGCAATCCTGCAATAATATGAAAAGGAGCACATACCCAAGCATTTTTTCAAAAATTTGAAGGATTTCTATTCTAGCCTTGGGATATATGGTGGTGCAACTATGTGTCATAACAAGGTTTAGAGTTGATAACATACCAAGATGAAAATCTAATAATCTAAGTATAGTAAATCTGTTTTATAATGACATCTTTTTTAGTCACATTTTTGATTGTGTCACACATTTTTTTGGTAATCATTCGTTTTGATGAGAAACATTAATTTTTTGAGTCACTATCATAATCGTTAGTAGCACAAAACATTTGAGCTCTGCGTTGCTATGCACTATTAGTGATGATCAACTATTTAAATTTTTTTTAATGTTTTCATATTTATGTCAATGTCAAATTTAATTTTAATTAATGTACATTTCATGTACATGGAAAGACATGTTAATTTGTTATTTAATATCCATGTTGGTGGATAGGAAAAAAGAGTGAGGTAGTTATAAAATGGAGGTAGCTATTAGGAGAGGTGGGAGGTAGTTATTCTGAAAGTTAATAAGAGAAGGAAGTAGTTATGAAATAGTTAAATTTGAAAATGAGATAGTTATTTTTGGATTGTCTTTGGAATGGTTCAGACCATACGACTAGAATGGTCATGTAAAAGCAATATACAAAACTTTTTGCAAAGAATAGTCATTAGGAGCACAAAACATTTACAAATTTTTTTATAATAAATATGACTATAATGAGAAAAATCTAGGACAAATATTAGGATTTTGTAAATTGTAATTTCCTTTGTCAATGTTACTGTTGTTTTGTGTTCAAATTGTGCAAACCAACAACAATGATCCAATTGAAAAGAAAAAGAAATGTTTTTTCTCTTGTAGACAAGCCAAAAATATGCAAGCTTGCCAAGAAAGCAAAATAAAAAAATCTAGTTGTCAAAATACACAAATCATAAATCACAACCTTCTTCAAGTCTAATAATGCATAGTAGAGCTTAGAATAACCCATGTAAAAATTTTAAACAATTGACACCTTTATTCTAAGGTAAAAAAGCTATTTTATGAAATTTTCTCGCATTTAGTTTCAATTTTGTAAGAGTTTATATGAAATGTGATTATACATGTTCAAATCACAATGCGTTAATGTCACAAAAAACAAGTGATTCAGTCCATAAGAGTCTTTTTGGTTTATTGGATGTTATCTACTAGATGGATAGGTTGTGTATCTGGTAAAAAAAATCAATAATTATTAAGTAAGTTATTAATAACCTTATTGATAATCAAATGTTTTCTCAACAACCGACCAACACTGATCTAAGCATTGTTAACACAAAATCACCTGGGTGCATCTGTACTCACATCCGGACTCACAGAGGGCATTCCCACAGTACCAAGAGTGAACATTATTAACAAAATCATGTCGGTGCACTCCTACTCACGGAGAGCATTCCAACAGTACCATGAGTGATATGAGAGGCAGTCTGGTTTGGGAGATCTCAATGCCAGAAAAACAAAACAAACAAATTACTTCAATAGTAGAATGTGAGGCTAAGGCCCGAGGGTCCAGGGTCCAATTTCCTAGGAACCAATTTGGACTCATTTGAAGCAAATTGAATCCTTGAGTTGGACTGTACCTTGGTCCCTAGCCTGATTCTTGGTTCTCCAAATCAGGAGTTCTCCTTTTAACTCTGTTTTTTAGTCCAAACCAATTGATTTTCCCTCCAAAACAGGTGCCATGCAGGTTTAGCCTCATTGGTCTTGGACCCTTGTCTAAAGGCCTTTGGACCAATTTAATGCCTTTCACCAATAAGATTGCTTGAATTGATTGGTCCGTGGAACTTGGAACCTCATCTAAAGTCGCCCTAAATCAAAGTCTCTCACTCCAAATTCATAATTTCCTCCGGGGAAATACAACCAATAATATGAGGCCTCACTCAAGAAGGTGAAAGTACCAGTGAATGTGCCAGTTCACCTTGGCTGGCCAATTCATACTCAAGCTTGTCTATCACGTTACCGACTGTTAGAAAATACTGTAGATCTTAAGGTTACTACACATAAAGTTTTGACATGGTGGACTTGGAACTTGTCAGATGCTCATGCAGAATAGTCTATGAAACATGAGAAACATGGTAGGTATACACAAGAATTTAAAGACTCACACCTTTGTGTTCATAAAGTTGTGGAACATTAAACACCCCCTTACAAACTTTACGGGGTGATAATGGACGGTGTCCTGCATTGTCATGCAATTCATGATCTCCATTTTCACACTTGTTGTCTTGCAATTGCTTACTAGTTTGGAACCCATGATCTCCATTTTCACACTTGTTGTCTTGCAATTGCTCACCAGTTTTGAACCCATGATCTCCATTTTCACACTTGTTGTCTTGCAATTGCTCGCCGGTTTTGAACCCATAATTGTTCAAAAGATAGACCAAGTACCTACCAATATCCTATTTCCTTCTGCTGGGATGTTGAGGTGGTCTGATTTAGTTTTAGCAAATTTCAGCATCAACAATATTCAAACCTTGTGCCAGAATCAAGTGAAGCCATGGCAGGTGCTGATCTAACCACCTCCAAAGTTTGAAAGGTTGTTTAGCATCATCCTAATTAAAAGTTGTCTTGCATGACTTGATGTTGTTTGCATGGTCTTCCAATGGTGGTTTTACAAGGAAATTTTTTTATGAAATTTAAATGGCAATTGCCCATAGGAAAATGTAGAATAAGGGACGATCATCTCTCAGAAGATTTAGCCAAATCTGGTGCTATATATCTGGTGCTCACTGGAAGCAAATATAGCAGTTAGGGCATTTTGCCCTTTTTTTTCTGAGCACTGAAAACACCAAAAAACACTTCAAAGTCAATTTTTTTCTTTAAAAAATTTGGGGAAATTTGGCCAGTAAACAACAACCATATTCATAAACCTTTTTTCAATCTATTTTGACTTCTCAATTCATGGGTAGCTTTTGTACCTTCCTTTGCCGTCTGCATAAAGCTGCTGGGGCCAGCGGGCTTGTTGCTTTTATTGTAAAAGCTATTCAGTTTAGTGCATGAGTCAAAGAGTATAAGAAGCATGAAGCTAGTAAATACATAAAGAGTAACCAAAACTACAGGAAAAACAAGAAGCAAAACATATACATAAGAAACTAACAATCAGTGTTTTTTTAAAGGAGTTTTGTGACTAAGCTGAAGTGGTGACCATCAATAAAAGGATGCAGCAAATGTGGGGATCATCCCTAGGAAAATTTAGCCATAGCTGGCTATGAACCAGTAAAAAGTACACAGATTTAATGAATCCTTTAAAATTTCTGGCTACTTATTGGAACCTTCAACAAATCCCAGGGTGAAATTTAGGTGATATAATTTAGTTTTTGCTTACAATTTCCTTTAACGAAGGAGAAGGAGCTAAACTATGAGTGCTTTGTGGCGAAGTTTGACCAGTATTAAAAAAAGGACTGCTAACACTATGCTGAAGACAAAGCCAGGAAGTGCACTATTTATAATGATGTGAAATTGAAATGTCTTTATGTCTATCTAGCAGAAGGCGTGGATTATTCATCAGTAACCCTAATCACAAGGTGCCAACAGAAGGTTGATGTAACCAATCAGTGTAATTTCAACTCGAACGCCACGCTTCAATGATGAATCTCACAACGCAGAACAACAAAATCCCGGTTGAACATTATGAAATTGATCTTAGATTACATTCAGTCATATTTTCCACATGGTAACTCTGCGTTTGGGACATCTCAAGAGAATGTCACACATAGTCTGTTTTGACATTGATTTTTTCTAGGAGAAAACAACTGAGAAAAAAAGAACTCCTATGTAAATTGGTTTTCTCTTTGAAGTCTTGGAAAATCAGTGTGATGATGGTGGGCTCATGAGATGACCAATATTTCACATTTGTCATTTTAAAAACCATTGTCAAAGCAGAGAATGTTTTGCCCCATTTGTCAAAACAATCATTTTGTCTTTGCAGAGGGAAAAGTCAAAGATTTTTCTGGGTACTCTCAGATGGAATCAGAAAAAAAATATGATTGTGACAGAATTGAAGAAGAATAATTCACTTGCACAAATTCAGATGCAGTTACAGATCAATCCACCTAGCACTCTTCAGGGCACCATCCAGTGAAAACCTTTATGATGCAACTGTAAACGCTGTTACTTTGCCCCTTCACCTACATAGTTAACTATCAATGTAACTTCATAAGTATCCTACCAAAATAATAAGTCGGTGATGTAATGGTATGACCAGACTTGGTGTTAAGGGCTTCCAAATAACATCACCTGAAAATCAACAAAGTATCACAAATCACAATTTCTAACATCGCAAGTTATCATTAAAATTTTCAGCATCATTTCAATAGGTTCACACTTCACACATGATATTAAGTAATAACTAATATTGATATACTTTCCCCCTAAAAATTATTAGCTAAGCTTTAAAATTTAGCTGCCAAGCAGTAGAATCCAAACCATGGAAAATCTCAAGGTAAAATTTCAAACATTTCTCAAGACTTTCAAAACTCAATTATTTGATACGCTGTGTGAGACAGAACATTATTTCACAAACACACAGGATCCACTGCCAACACTGGTAGTATGTATGTTGCTAACTCCCATGGTCGTCCCAGGAATGCAATGAAAACATGTAAATTTCCTGTCCGCAAAACCATCTTTCCTGCATGCTGATGCAGTGGTGGGTGTTGCTTCACTCTGGACGCTGCTGTCAGGTCCTGCATGTTGCAAGCAAACCCATGCAGAAGAAGAGAGCCGTTAATGAAGGGCCGCGTGGTGATAGACTGAATGTATGTACTTGAATCCACTATCCAAGTCAAAAGAGAGATGCCTAGGGTTCCATGGCTGACTGAAATCTTACATTATCCAAGAAAGTTATACCTTGTTTTTCGGAGTAAAGGATGTGCTACAATATCATCATCCATGATTGTGCATTCTACCTCCTCCATTTCTTTTTTGGGATTAAGGATGTATTTTCTAGTAATTGAACTGGGAGTGTCTTTTTTAGGATTAAAAAAAAGAAAAGAAAGCCATTGAGGTGGTTCCCAATAGTGTAAGAGCAGAGAAATAATAATGACCCTTTTTTTTTGAGAAAATGAAAAAAATTACAACATGTGTCAAAAAAATTTCAAAAGTGAAATGAATTTTTAGATTAATAAATAACAGAGTAAGCATGATTGCTCTGTCGATAAATATTTCTCTAGGTTGCTTATTGGATTAAGTGACCTATAGAAATGAAAAAGGAAAGAATGAGGTGACAATGGGATAGATGCAATCACTTTTTAGTTCCTCCTTGAAATCATAAGTTAAATCAAATATTAAGATTTTCTTTAACAAAAAAGAAGTGATTAAAATAAGGCAACACAAACACATTAGACTTGTCAATAGTTAAGATGTTGTACATCTATTTATTAATTGTGTTTGTATATTACAAGTGGGTTTAAAATCAAAACTATGTATGTATATTATATAATTATGAAAATTTATATACTTTTTTGCACAAATATTTTCTCATTTTTTTTTATTGTTTATGTATAATTAGTATGTCACACCATTCTCCTATCATGGATTTCACATACACACAAATTATGTTGAAACCTTTTAAAACAAAAATATCAATGTTTTTTAAATTTTATTTCATAAAACTTTACATTTATATAACAACTTATTTACATCAAATGAAAATGTCTCCAAAAGTTACAAACACCCATTTACGTATTAATAAAAAAATTAAATAATTAAAAAAAAAGTCTACACATCACATGGCTTTTCATATGATTCCACATGCATAATAAAATAATAAAAAAATTTCACATGATTTTTTCATATGAATTATCATATGTGAATTAATGCATATAAGTGAAACTATGACTCAACCATTATGAAATTCAATTACCAAATAAATTATCAAACTTAATTGATAAATAATAATTTAATTACATCAAGTTACATGTTTGCTCTTTAAACACAAAAAAGTTCCATTCCAATCTAAACATTCTAAACATTTTCATTAAAAAAACTGGTTCACTTAATGTGAAACCAATTTTAATAAAGTACAACTTCCAAAAGTTGAATTTAATGTGATAATTCCTATGGGGGTAAAAGCCCAATAAAATTGCTTCCAAGTAATATTTTAACAATAAAAAAGAGGCTATGAATTAGATTGTAGATTATTAACATCTAATAAGATCTGGTAGCCGACAATAGCCAGTTCAATCCTTGGATCCTTGTACTGGATAATATTTCAGGAAGAATCCAGATCCTCATCACATAAAGACTTGGGTATTGTTGTTGGTGTTGTTGTTTTCTCTTCTGAACCCTTCAAAATAGAAACTACAAAAGTTGGTTGTATTCAAATCTCAACTAGTGCCCTATTAGAGTTATCTCTTTCCCAGAACCAGTCAACCTTCAATAGCTAGGGAGGGACTCTGGATAAGGCAACTGGGGTGCATGGCGACAACCCAATCTTGGGTGGACCCAAGCACCGCCCTTTTCCGTCCCAACTGGCTCGCTTCCACACACCAGCAGTCGTCCCTAATGTACCACACAATGTTTGAGGAGGCGCCCTTGGTAGGGATTGTGGACTTGGGGACCATCCTAGGGCCCTAGTCTAACCGGGCCAAGTTGTGATAGGACCCTATCTCTTTTCATCACCCCTTCTCAGCGTTTTTTTGGTCCAAATTTTTTTCGAAGATGAGGAAATAAAAATAAAAATTCCCATCAAAAAAATTGTCAAATTTCAATTTTTTGGGAATTTGTTTCCCCCACAATTGGACTCTGATTTCAGTTTGGTAGCAATTATTAGTTAACTAGTTTTTTTAGTATTTAGACAAGTTCTAAATATCTATTTCCATTTTTAATGGCAAATCCCTCTTCAGGTGCTAACCATGAAGCAACATCAGAAAATTGAAAAAAAAGATCACTGGCCTTCTCCCTCACCCAGTGTCTATTTTGTAGCAATAAAGTTTAGAGGTTTTCGAAAACAAGAAAAGAAAAAGCTTCAAGAGTTGGTTGAGAAATGTTTCAACTGCCCCTTCAAGTAGGGTTGCCATAGAAGGATTATGTGATGCAGCACCCCTTGCAATGCACCATCCATTGGAAACCTATTCTGACTTAGTTGTAGATAGACAACAATGGACTTGGTGTATCATATCCTATAGACCACTGGAGTTTGTTTTTTTGTTTTCAATTTTGTCATGTATTTGAGGTGGATGTAGTCCACAGGCCAATTTAGTCAAATTTGGCTAAATTAGCAAAAATATGAAAGGAAAAAAAAACGTAAACATCCAAAGTTCTATATTTTTGGCTACCTACTTGAACCATGCATAGAAATCAACTGATTTCGTATGATGTTTTGAAATTGTTTTTTGAATTTTGGCGGTTTTTAGACTGTTGTTGACCCTCCTTGCACTACCTAGGTATTATTGTTTGTAATTATTACTTATTACCTACTTTTAAGTATAATAGCTAAGTACATAATCTTGTTTTTAATTATTATAATCTACTTATCATAAGCAAATAGACAATGCTTATTTTTAAATATCATAAGTAAGTAGATAAATAGAGGAATATAAGTGGTCACTACGGAGGTACATAAAATAAGCAAAACAATTGGTGATCACTAGATAGGTCCAGGTGGATGCATGTATGTAGCTGCATTTCTTGGGGTGAGTTTTTTTTTTTGGGACATTTTTTTCTAAGTGCGAAATCAACTAATTTTGCTAAAACATTGGAAAATTTGCCAAATATCTGAAGCCTCAAAATTATTGAAAAGAAAAACACTGGTTATAAGAAGAGAACTAACCACCATGGATAGCTCTGTGAATTAAATACAATAAAAAAATTGTTCCACAATGGATAGATCATCCATGAAGTGATTTTCAAACTTTTCAATCACCAGAAGTGAGGGAGAAAACATTAGTAAAAATCACCAAATGTCTATGTTTAGTTTTGAGTGTGTAGCCATAGCTATTGAAGGATAATTAGGGTTTTGTACTTCATATCTGGTCCATAGCCAGGTTTGACTAAATCTTCCTGAGGATGATCGCCACTTTTTCCACATGGATAAAAAATTGCCACTTTGACCAAACAAAAATTCTTAAAAAAAACAAAAAACACTGGTTGCACTCGTAGGTGCTCCAGTTAACTCTAGTAAGTTAACGACCCTACTAGGCAAGTTCCAGACTTTGGTCCTTGCCCCTTGTTTCTTTTTGTCTCCCTTTCTTGGGTGCTTTCTTTCTTGTTACGAAGTTTGGCAGGGTTTCACACGGTTCCAGACTCAACTGCTAAAGAACTATTTTACAAGGTGAAGTGTTAAACTAATATAATATTTGAAACAATAAGGATGGTAGTAGGCATGGTTTTGTGTATAATTGAAAAACAGTAGGTTAGTAAAAACAGTAGTGACTTTTTGGCAGTCGTGTCTGCGGCTGTCTAGACGGCTGAAATTATTATTCTCTGACGTCGTCGTCGTCGTCGTTAGTTCCGTCGTCAACGACTGGTTTGCTGTAAACGTGTTGAAAAGAAAACCAAACTAGTCGTCGCCTCAGAACTGCAGCAATGATCAATCCGTCAGGAGTGTCTCTCCGCGTGTGTGTGTCTCTCTGTGTGCGTCTCTGTGTGTTTAGCAGGTGTGTGTATGTGTGTGTGTTCTAGCTCACAAGGAGCTTCTTGGATGATGCTCTTGTATGATTGCCTTGTAGGAAAATTGTCTGACTTTACCTTCAAGAATAGACTAAATACGCAAGTAGCAGCGAATTGTGCAACACCGGGAGTTTTTGCAACATTCCCAGGGAGCCTCCTTATCACAGGGAAAGTTCAATTATGCCATCTAGAAGGGTACTGTTGAACCGATAGCAAAGGGGAAGTTGGTAAATTTTCCCTGCTAGGAAAGCACCTAGCTATTGGGGGAAAGGAATTTTCCCTTTGACACATTGGTTCTAAGAGGGATAAATGAGATCCTTTCCCACATTCAAGCACACACAGGGAATTTTTGTACCAAAACTTCTTGTGTATATAGGTTCTCATCATGAGCTGCTGGTTCTTGGTGTGAAGAATCTAATAAAGAGTAGTAGCTGATGATCGATACTGGGTCAGTGGCACTACTTTCTCAATCAGTACAGCACTTAGAATGTCTACATGATCTTCGACTTTCATATTCTAGATTGATATCAGTTCACGTGTATATAAACTGCAGTAATTATATTAGAGACACCAGCTGCATGCATGCAGGTCCTCATATGGAACTGGTCTTATAGTAACTTGACCTGCAATAGACAATTAAATGAATACACACATATATATGTGTTGCAGCTAAGTTTTAATTAGTCTTTTTGAAGAGCTTAACCTGTAAGACTCCAGGATGGGTTTACAACTTCAGGAACTGGAGGAGCTGATGGAAAGAGTGATTGTTCAATTTGATATTAGTCGATAATTAGATCGGGCTTGTAAATGAATGCTATCCCTTTTGTAAATTTTGTGATTTATGTTCCCTTTTCACGAGCTCGGGCTAGTGTTTATGATTAAATCTTCTGATCCTTGTTTTGTTTGCTGCGCCCAAGTACATTAATTAACTGCAGAGGCAGTGTCTAGTAGCTGAGAATAGTCGGAGAGTATTAGCAGTTTTATCCGTGTGCTCACTAATTGCAGGCGGGAATATGTATCCATATCCATATCAAGGCAGCTCGCGGGTGTGGTACTTCACATGCGGATGGTCAAGCAGCAGTCATGAATCTGTGATAAACTAGTACAAGCAGCTGGAAGCTACCAGAGAATCGAGGTATGGAAAAGTGGTGGCGAGCTGCAGCTCCCGCAATTAGCTACACATAATTTTATAAGCAGCAGTTGCTGTAAGTCTATTTTTAATTCTTTTCCATTTCATGAATGACAGACACTAGATAAAATTCTGAGATCAGCTCAAGAATGATCAGCATGAACCGGAAACGAATATTGTATGAATTTTCATGTCGCATCTAGTGACAATGTAATTTGTTTCCAGCAGACTGCTGCAGAATGGTGGAGAAATATGTAAATCAGGAATTCTCACGCCGTTCGTGCTGCAATCTGCTTTCTTGAATACTCTCATTTGCACGCTCTCCATAGCAGCTGGAAGCTAGAATCGATATAGCATTCGTCAAGACCAGTGGTTTGAAACTGGAGCTCGATCGGTGCAGTGTACTACTATTTTGAAGCTCATGTGTCACTTCTGCAGAATACGAATTCTTCCGGCCATGGTCGAACCCATTTGCGAAATTGGAAGCGGTAACAGCATTGATCAGTGCACTGATCTAAAGAACGGTACTAAACGTTTCTTGAAGTTCCATGACATGCAGACTATAACATCACAGTTGCAGTACTGCGGCCATATGGCCATGAGTTCCACTGCACCTAGTGCAGCAGGCTTCGGGAATGCTCGCGGATGCTGCAACTTCGAGCAGCTGGACCATAGCTGGTCGCAAGTTCCGAAGAAGAGGAAGCTGAATCGCGAGAACCCGGCCTTTCTACACCAGCTTGCAAAGATTGAAATGGGTCATCCGGCTGCTGCATATCCACAACTCATGAAAAGTACTGTTGGCTACGAATGTCTTTCAGAAAGAAAAAATTGCACAGTTGCACCTGCTGGTGGTTGGATAAATGCAGCCCGCGATTTGCAGCTGCTGGAGTTCAAGCTGCAGCTGAATACGTCTACTGCAGGGGCGGGTCATCAGGAGTGGTCGACTCTCAATCCTCATGACCACAATGGTGCAGGTGCAGCGGATTCTAATAGTGCTCTGACATCAGAGCACTTCCAGTATCTGCAGGCCGTGGATCACGAGTCAAGTCTTGGCTCCAGGTACTCGAGCTGCAAGTCTGACGATGAAGTTGTTGACACCAGCAGCTTAACTCTAGACGATTCTGCAGCAGCTGCTACTCATGACCCAGCTTCAACATTGCTCTTAACTACGTCTAGTGTTCCGGTTCCTCATGCACTAGGTTCAGATCGGGATCCAGCTCGTACAGGTTCAGTACTAGGACATGATTCAGATGGAGACTGGCTGCAGCTGGGAATCAGTCGAACCTGCACATCAAAACCCTCCACATTAGCAGAGATGCATAACTTAGGCAGAATAACCCTGGAGCAGCCGCCAAAGTTGCAAGGTGTTCCAAATGCTGCAGGACCCCAAAGATCAACTGCGCTCGGATCGAAAGAACAAGCCCAATCAGTCGTGCATAGGTGGTCTCCTGAACGTTTGGAGAGCACAGCTGGACTACAAGGAGTAACTGATTTCTCTCAGACTTCGCAGCAGATCATAGGCCAAGCTCCACTGCTCGAAAGACCAGCTCCAGCAGGTGCCCAGCTACAGGCTGTGAATGATCTTTGGTTGACCATGGAAAGCAGCAGCTCTAGAGCTCGTTATTCAATGCAGCAGCTGCCAGTACATGTACATCCTGCAAGTTATAGAGAGCATGCAGCAACTCATATTGCTGATCAACAGCATCATTCTGCAGGTGGTACTGCTTCTCACGCAGCTTGTGATGAGAGAGTGTTGATCATGACTGTCCCGGCACATGTTCAACAAGAGTCATCAGCAGCAAGGCGATTGCACCCCTCTAGTCGTGAGCTAGTCCCTTGCAATATTAGAACAGTACAATCTGGGAGCTGCGCCAGGGTAAGAATGATCTTGAGTGCTCAAACCTCAAAACTCCAAAGTTTCCTTAGCAAACTTAGTAAATTGTCAATTTAGTCTGTCGCTGCTGATGATCATAGTGAACGAATCTCATCTGTTCTAACACTATTGCACATGTGATCAACCATAAAGCATGCAATGTATATATATATATATATGCAGATCTATGGCTTCCGATTTGGACGTCTGACAGTGATGACACTCGTGATGAGCACAGGAGCTGCAGCTGCTGGGAGGCAATGCGCAGGGGAGTCTCGCGGCTTCATGTGTGTTGCAGCTGCAGACTAATACTGGTCGAGCACCAGTTTCATCAGGGCCTGTTGCGTCCAAAGGGATTATGAATACTTTCGATCATGAAGCTGGTAACTACAGAAGAGACTTCTTCATCGACTGTCAGCTTCCGCCTGGAAGCAGTTCTACGCGGACTAGTGCAGAAGCTCCTGGGCTTGTAACTTCTAGCGGCCCTCGCATGATGCAGAGTGAACAAGCTGCAGATCATCAGAGATGTCATGATATTGATCATCATGTGCAGTCACAGGGGGTTGTTCTTCCCATCATCAGGAGAAACCGAGCTCTATATTCTTCAGCAAGTGAAGGAGGAGAAATTATTAGCTCACGTGATCCTGGAATATGGTTCAAGCTTCAAGCAGAAGAGTCTAACCAGTAATAATCTTCTTCTTCTTCTTCTTCATTTCGGTAACCAAGTTGATTCATTTGTGACAAAATTAGAGTTCGCCAGCAGCTATTTCTATAACTAGATTATATTAAGACTGATCATCACCTGTAGCCTGTAGCTGGCAGCTTGAGGCGCATGAAGAAGTCTGAAGATTAATAGACTTTTTAAAACCATGAAAAGAAGAAACAGTAAAATTATTTGTCGCATATAATATGTGAATCAGGTATCACAGATAATGATTCTTGAACAACAATCTTAGGACATTTTTCCATTAGGCTGCTGTGATCTCAGATTCTGTGATCACAGCAGCTTTCAGTTGTGTCTTTTTCAGCTACCTCTCTTGACTCTTCAAAATCATCTCACAGCTCTACTGGTCAAGCAGTGATCAATTGCAGGAGCTATGAGACCTCTGAATCAAACTGTGACTCACCTTAAAATGACATCTGTTTTTAAATTTTTTTTTAATGAGAACATGTGTTCCCAGATTTTCTAACATGATTTATTATATATTCTCAAACGCACTCGCAACTCTCTCCAATGGAAAGCGACTGACCTGACAACTAAGAAACACGACCCTATGTCAGTGGCTTTCCATTAGGATGTTGTGATCACAGCACTCTGTGTAATAGTAATCACAGAGCCTAATGAAAAGAGACCCTTAGTTGATCAAAGTATCTTCTAGATCAGGCAGCTAACTACTAAGATGCAGCTAGAATTGGTTGTTGAAGTCAATTATTATTCTGATCACACTAGCTGATCTACATGATAACATCAATTGTCATGGTTTTCAAATGCAGATCGACCTCGACTCTCACCAGGCCGCCATTGCAGCAGATCACGAGATACTATCTAAGAGTGAAGTAAGTCCCACCTACCTCTGATCAATCACCTAAAGTTGCATTGGTATGCAAATGGTTGCCGTTACAAGTACACGTACAACTTCTAGTGATCAATCCGGTTGGAGTAAATTGATCTAGCTTGACTTTTGTGTCAATTTTGCAGGGATGAGAATATGCCTGTGTCAATGGTGAAGAAGTACCTCGTCCAAAAGCTGGGGCTTGTGGAGGAGTCTGAGGTACAAATATAAACAAAGCTATATGTGCAGCTTCCATATGTACCTAGCTAGTTACAGTCCTTAGTGAATTGCATAGTGTACCGGCCATGTCTTAGATACCTTATATAATCAGCTTCAGGCCACTGCCTACTGGATATATAGTCTCAGCGCTCATGCACCTCTTGCCAGTTACCCAGTCCATATACTGTAAGGAAAAAAAAAAACGGCTCTTCTTGGGCTTGAATACCCAGCTGATGCATTTTTCGAGGCCCTTCTGGGGTTTGAAGGCCCAGCTGAGGGCAATAAACTCCAGGCTGGGAGCTAAAACCAACGAAGAGCCAAAAATGTGAACACTTTGGAGTGAAAACCGAGGACAAGGTGAAAAAATGTTCCTTACCTTTAATGAAAGAACTTACAAAAGTGGAAGGTCATGTCCTAATCAAATTAACATCTTCCATGACTGAATGGAAGGTTCACTTCTGCAAGGGAGCTGACTGCAAATTCAAGGAGAAAATTTGAAAAGTTCTTCCACATTGCAGAGGGATTCACACTCAAACATTTGTACACTGGTTAATACTGGTCAACTGCATTAGATTAGTACAATGCAATCATGTAGCCACAATCTCTATATTACTCTGTATAACCTTAATTCTTGGTTTGTGAACATAATGTTTCCATTTCCACCTGCATATGCACTATTTATTTATAAGTCTCTGAATCAGTAAAATGAGCACAACAATATCTATGTTGCTGTGACACATTGACATGCTAGAAATTCCGTGAGTTTTTCTCATTTGGCTGATGCCTGCAGGTGGACATATCATGCAACAGGCAACTTCTAGACCCATGTCTGCAACTACACTATGTGCGGGACGTGATGTGGCTGCAAGCTGGAGCTAGGAATCATAACACAGCTCCAGCAGCAGCAGCAGCACCTGCAATCATCACTCAAGGGGCTGCAGATTCTGATTCTGCATCAGTAGTCCAGTTCCAACAAAGCATTCAAGATCACAATCAACGATACTCACATGAGCCAACTGAATCAACCCAGTTTGTAAAATCTCCAGAGGATGTGATAATGGTTCTTGATTATAGTCGAGCTGCAGCTCCTCAATCCAGGCCCTGTTAGATCCTTGGGCTGATCACTTCCACAGAACAATCTATTTATCTAATTGTCACAAACATCACATAAATAGGGTTTAGGGTGTAAGATTTTTAATTTAGGGTTCAGAGTTATGTGCTGATCCTCACAGGACATTTTCAAACCACATGTACATTGAATTATGCAACTTAAGACCAGAATTTGGCGTTTGTCAGCATGAATTGTCAGAGCTAGTCTGCACAAACAGAAAAGAACAAAGCAAAAAATTTCACTTGCATCCAAAAAGCACAAACCCTACACTGGGGTCACAGATTATACTAATGTCAAACTGTGGTATATATAATCACAGATACCATAGTATATGTCACATTGAACTGGATGCAACCTGCAAACGTTTACCTCCTGTGTCATGAGCCAAGACCTTACTGCTGTAGAAAAACCCCATATTCTGTTGTACTCCTAGAGTGAAGGTGGAGGCTGGGGACTTTCAGAGAATGTAGCTAATTTTAACATGCCCTATGGGCTGCATTCTGCACCTCCTAGTGAGTCACTAGTCTAAGGCATACCCTAGTAACTTCAATAGTACTAAGGCAGACTGTGCCCTCTAAGGCACTTTGACTCACTAGCCTAAAACCCAGACTGTGCCCCCTAGGTGCACACAAACCTTTCCATATTATCTAGAAGGGGCAATGTACTGCCTATTCCCATGTGTGGTGAGTTCTTTGGTTTTGTACTTCTGCAAACCCTGGGAATGCACCCATGCCAAAATAGGCATCATCAGGGGGAGCCTTTGAAACATGCACATCCTAGAATAGACATTAGGGCACCTGTTGTAGCTCAAGAAATGTGCCCAAACCAGTTAAGGCACTAGGACATGCATTCCCTCACCACCCATCAGTGGTCTAAACCAGTCAAACATTCTTTTGCAGACTTCAACATTGCTCGTTGATCTTAGCAGAGACAACATCCTGGTGCTCAGAGGAGAGTTTTTTACTGTACATGGCTAAAAACAGTGGAAATTTGGGCTTTCTTACAAGGTAATTCTGGCACTGAAAAATGATGCAAACACCACGCATGCTCCTAATTACTGACACTCCTTGTCGAAATAATGTTCAGACTAGTTTGCTAAAACATGATGAAACTGGCCTCACAACCACTGATGCTCTAGACTTTTTAAACAGCACCTGTTCGGAGGTTCCAACTCAAGTAATGCTTTCTGCTGAGCAATCTCAGATTTCAAGTAATATCACTGTACCTGTCGAAGTGTGTAGAAATTGAATTCTGATGATGCAAATACGGTGAAGTGAGCACTTTTGCACTCCATTTGTGTTTGGTGGGCTTTGCAAGTAGAAACCATTTAAACCTTCATGTGATAGCTACCATGACCAAGAGCCTTCCACCAGCAGCTGCCCATGAAAGTCTTTCAGTTCACATCCTTCAGGACCTCCCAGGGGAAAATCATATTGATAACAACCTCCCGTCTCAGTGTCAGCTTCTAAGCTTGAGCAAGACAGCTTTTGAATCAAATTCACAAACCAAGAATGTAATAGATTGCAATGCCTGCTGCAACACTAATGATTAATACCAATTTCAGTAAGGGTGTCTGTGTTTGCACATTGTGCTTGCTGTCAGATCTTTTGCCCAAATACTTTGAGATTAATGTCATAAGCTTCCCTGCATGTTGAGATCCTGCACAGCCAGACATGGTCAATGGAGGTCAATACTGCTTCAGAAGTTTATAACTAGACCTCAAATGATCCACAAAAAGAGTGTCTGTCAAGGGGTTTGTACATGAAATGCAATATGCAATAGTTAGACCTAGATGGAAACTATGCAGGAATCTTGCCTGTGGTTTTTGCCTGGAGCCTTTCCTCTTCTCCTAATCGTCGTCGCAACACATTTAACAGGGAGCCAAAGTAAAGAGCTAATACAGTCATTGTGAAGGTGATAACATTGTAGGGCATACTGAAATCTGGAGTTGCCAAATGCACCAGCAAATTCTCGCTGTAGATCTGCACTACTTGTTCCTCCTGTCAAGAAACTCATTCCAGTTAACCAAACTCTTGAAACTTTGGTGGGAGAAGGTGATTTCAAACTGAGTAAACTAGTGATTTTTCTTGTGAATGAATATTGTAACCTGTTGTGAACAAGTTTTCACTCCATCATAAAGCATGACTCTTAAAGCACTTGATAAAGCAAGCAGGCGAATTCCAGTTTATTTGGCAAAAGAGAGTGTGTACCAAGAGAGTTTGAAAAAAGGGCTGGTCAAATACAGCATTTGCAGCTGTGTTCACAAATCCATAAGACCGTGCTGTTTGGAAGTGGGGAAAGGTGAACAGAGCAGAAGGAAGGTCAAATCCACGGTTTGCATCAGGTGGATGTTCATCAATACGCAAGTATCCCTGTAGAAAATAGTTGTCAATTCCTGTAGGCCCTCCCTCAGTGAAACTTCCTTGTCCTCTAACCACAGTACAGAAGTTTCACTGCACAGCTGTGAACACTAATTGTAACCATTTCTCTCTGTTTTCATTCCTCACAGTAAACACATAACCACACAATCCAGTAGACATAACACATAGCAGGGGTTATGCAGTGAAATTGACCTTGTCAAATTCCACAGTCAGGGAGATGATGCTTGTGTTGTAGGGCACTCGGAGCTGCATCTCTAATACAGCAGGAGACTTGCGATCCTCTGATGGTGAGACCCTCATCCACTTGGCTACATCCCTAAGAGCAACTTGTTGCCCATCCAATACCACCTTCAGTGTGTGGAAATACAGGCGCACATACCACGGGACCATTTCAAAAATTGTAACATCTATCCCACTTGCTCCTTCATCCAGTGCACAAACTTGGGCATCTTTGTTCTCTGGTGTGAATTTGCTGCAGCTTCTAAGATAGCTTTCACTATTTGCTTTGAGTACTATTGCAATTGAGCCTCTCTCATTTCCACTTCCAGTCAGAAACCTAGTGACTCTGAATGGACCCTGGTGAGGTACCCATGCAATAGGTGCCCGCCATGATAGCCCTACATTCAATGGGTATGCTTTGCTGTAGTCTTGAACCTCAAAGTCAAGTAGAAGGCATGGGACATGTACTGATTGTTCTTCTTCCCATTCTGATTTAGGGATTTCCTTTAATATTCTGTTTGGAAGCGCATTCATAAGCAGATATCCTGGATTGTCCACAACATTCAACTTGTCCACTATTTGAGATTCATCTGCAACTTCAAACCACAGAGAAATGATTAAGAATTCGGTTGTTGCATGATTGTGCAAAACATGCTGTTACATAAAGTCGTGAATAATTACAGCTTATCATCACCAATTACAGTGTTTCCACAGCAGGATTGTCTTTCACAACATGGGCTGGGACAGAAACATGACAGCCTTCATGGATCTAGAATTTTTTTGTTCAGATGAGGTGATGATTTTGCCCTATGCCATGAGTGTCTACTTCCTACAGTTATCTTAAAGTAGTCTTCCAATTTAGCCCCTCATAACCATGGCAAGAGTGCAGATTTAGGGGCACACCCAGAGCTCTACAGGGACAGCTCTGGGTCATCCTGCTTTTCTTTTGGTGGGAAAGCAGGGTCACCTTGTGTCTCTCTTCATGTTCTTGGCATGCACTCAGTGATCCTATGGGTCCTACCCATATAGTGCCAGATGTGCCCCTAAAACTGCACTCTTGCCAAAACAGTTACTCAGAACTCCTTTTGCAAAAGCAATGTCCTCAGGTTACAATCTCAGTGCCACAGAGATGTAAAATAAATGCCATAACTAAGACAAAGTACAACTGCATTGTGATTCCTTCCTCTCTTCACTTAGACCTTCAATTTAGTAATCAGCACTCACCATGTCTCCCTTTCTTTCTGTTTGCACTTTGAGTCCAACCCCTGCTGTCTAAGCTCTGATCCCTTTCCATTTCATGTTGCAATGCCTGCAAATTCAAAACCAAAGCCATGAGTTTATTTTATGGCAAATTGTATGCCCACATACAAACAAGAGAAGCCAAGGATTTCAGATGCAAAGTTGCCAGTTTTCATACCTGCAATTTTTTCACAAGGGAGCCCTCGAGCTCCAGGTGCACTTGGCTGGAGCTAGCAAGGGGGCATTTGCCAACCAATGACTTTTTGAACAACAAATACAGAGACCAGTTGGAGTGCAGAGATTTGAGTCTTTCTGGAACCACTGCTGATTTTGAAGGTTTCAAGACAAGTGTCAAACTTTGACGTAAAGAAGTGCCACTCTCTGGACCATTTTTATTGAACTCCCCAGACTTCAAATGAATTCGCAGGGAGTGATAATGCCCATTGTAGATCCTTGGTCGCTCCAAAAGTGTAGTCAGCCCTGCTTTGTCCCTGCATGGTAAAAGCTTCAACCACGGGGTCAAATTCTCTGTACAAACTGCCTCCCTAGGCAATGCCCCATACCGCAAATAGCCAGAAACTCCCCTCTGCACTATAATGTCTTGAAGCCCGCCTTGAGCAGCATGTTGTCTGCTATGAAGTTCCTGTCCACTCTTGGATTCCATGTTCAGGATGCAGGGACTAGCACTGCTGTCATCAGAGGTGTCAAGATCAGGTCGAAACCCACATCCAGGTGTGGCAACTATAGCTGGTGATTCAAGAAAGTTTATGGAGGCACAGAAGAGGCCTGAGAGTGCATGGGTTAGATTGCGCCATGTTGCATCAACCTTATCCTTGGGAACATCAAATATCGCCCACAGCTCCACACCTATAGGCTTTGCATTGGCACTTGTGATAGGATCCAAGGCTCCCCATCGCTGATAATCCCATCTCCCTTGTGTAAAAGAGAGCTCCATCTGCTGAATGTGGAATTTCTGTACCTGGCCAGAGGAGAGACATGGTAACAAGGCAGGCAAATTCAAAAACACTCCAGAAAAACCCTAAAACCTGAAGCCCTAAAATGGAAGAAGAGTGCAAAAAAGCACCAATGTGTGTTACCACACGAGCCACACCTCTTCCAAAACAAAGCAAAACAATACCCTGGAAGTGCAAGGGATCTTACTAGCTGATAGATCGCCTTTGGAAACAATCTGTGATGATGATGCCCATGAGATTTCACCGGCGGCAACAGATTGGTAAACAGAAAGTGAGCCAACACCTTACCATCTGGCAACGGTCGGAGAAGCAAGTCTTCTGAGAATTCCTCCTCCTCAGTCAACCTCTGGGATTGTACTATTATAACGTGAAACACGAGAGCCAATGCCAAGAACAAACTAACCAGCTTCCGCATTGCTGCCCCATTGTGTCCCATCTTCAGAACCTTCAAAAATACCTAATTCCTTTGGAACATCTACTCGGGACAAATGCAAAACTGAGGTGTGGAACCATTCTTTCTTTCAAGAAATTACAAACTCACAATGAAATTCCTCAAAGACAAGAACTAATTGTTGAAGTTAGTTCTTGAAGCTTCTTCTTAGTTTTCGGGGAAATGAAAAACGACAACAGCAACAGAAGAAGAGGAAGGGTCTGTCGCGAAGGCGTGCGTGCTCCTTGCGCTTCTTGTCTCGGTTACACCCTAAACCGCCCGGTCATTGTTTCTTCCCATGACACCGTTACGCGCGGTTCTTTCAACATTCTTTACTTCCTATGAACAGGCGACGCAGGCGACGGTGTCGTGGCAGCGTTTGTGCGACCGTGTAAGGGGTACTGTTCCCATCATTGAGAACTTGATTGTTCGTGGTAGCTTTTTTTTTGTACATTCCTTTTGGCAATGGGAGTAAAGTTTCTGTCTACGTATTGGACCCAGTAGAATACCTATCTCTAATCCCATTTTTGGGAAATAAAATACGTACAATAGCGACATCGTATTGAACACACCGAAAACTGGTTCTCAGCTGAGGAAACACGGTCTTGACGACATCAACGGCAGACGATTAATCGCAATAAAAGTACTTCCGGCGAAAACGATTTATTAACATAAACTCAGATCGACATTATCACCTGAAGTCGTTGTAGTATAGTGGTAAGTATTCCCGCCTGTCACGCGGGTGACCCGGGTTCGATCCCCGGCAGCGGCGTACATAAAACCATTTTACCAAAATGACATTTTTCTATCCTGAATATGAAACCTCCGAATCTCAATCCAGTTGTCAGCAAATTGCACAAAATTTTCAAACCTCTCATTTTAAGTTCACCTTCAGTCTTACACGATCTACATTACTAGTCTCAGCAACTTAGCTTACAACAATATGCTTTGTTGTTGTGCTGTTCTAAGAACATTTCAACCAGTGCCCATAACGTGGCATAGCAGTAACATTTCTCACCCCATAAACTGCAAATAAGTGAGGGGCTATTAATAGCAACAAACCATAACCAATCAAACATCATCCCACTGAACATGTGGAGGAGCTTTGCCATGCCTTCTACCAGCAAACTGTGGAAAATTGCTGGGCCATTACCATTTTATGAGCAAAACTGGCATGTTCTGTTTTTTCTTCATTCAATTTTAATTTGCAGTCATATTCTGTGCAGCTCTAAAGAATGTAAACACCATCTTCCAGAAAACAAGTTTTAAGAGTGTCCTGAGCGAGCGCATTTCCACCTACACACAGCTATTTCTTCCCAACATACATTACTCTGTTCCAGAGCACAATTTTTTACTCTGTCCTGAAAGCATTTACACCTGCTCAAATTCCTTCCAAACACATTACTGTTCCATCCAGAGGAACAACCCACCTTCAGGTATCGAAGACACACGGAAGACTGATAATTTTGAATATAACCCACAACCAAAGCAAACAAAGATGCATTCCACCCCCCTGATTTTAAACCACAACAAAGCTGAAAACCGCAGTCTGTCCATACTTGAATGCAGACAAGGCAGAGCCACATTGCAAAGATGAAGCTGTATTCAGAGAGACAAAACATCACAACAGGGAAAAAAGTGCTATAGCTCAAAGTGCCGGGAAATCCGATGGGCATAGAAGTGGTGCACTAGCATGAAACAAAACTGTTAGCTTCATATGCTTTACAATGGCACTTGCCAGTGGCCATAGGGCCGCACATGCCCACAAACTCTGTTTCACCCAGCCATCTTTGCAATAACACTCTACTACCTTACCTTCCAACCCTTAGCCCAGCAACCCTGTACCAAATTAAGCTTTCACTTTTCCATAAGTTTTGGCCTTCTCCAGAGAAGTCTGGAAGCGACCATGTCCAAACTTTGATGATGTGTCAATGAACTTAAGCTTAATCTCCTCCAATGCACTGCGGGACGTCTGCTTGTAGAGGGATTGTCGGAGGGTGATCACTCGCTTCTTAGGACCCATAACACAACCCTTGAGCATAATGTAGTCATCCTTGACAATACCATAGTGTGCGAATCCACCCATGGGGGTGATGTCCTTCTCCGTCCTATCAAATTCAGTCATGGCCTTGAAGGACTCTTGTCCTACCTTCCCAATCTTGTAGACCTTCTTGTTCATCTCTGTTCGATGATGGTACCCATTCTGTCCTGCCCTTGCTACAGTGTAGGACACACGGGCTGGATGCCAAGCACCAATGCAGGCAACCTTGCGGAGACCCCTATGAGTCTTGCGAGGAAGCCGAGTCACACCCCATCTGGTAACAACACCCTCATAACCATGTCCCCGTGTGACTCCGATGATATCTATCATCTCATCCTTCTGGAACACAGCATCAACAGGAATCGCCTTCTCAAAAAACTTGTAACCATAGTCAACCTTCTCAGCAATGGTGCCACCATTGATTTGAATCTCCATAAGGTGTGCCTTCTTTTGTTTGATTCCCTTCAGCTTGCGCACCTGATGGACAAAAGAGATTGGGTTCTCATCAAGCCTATATGTAGAAAGTAAGGCAGAATTTCTTCAGAAAGTTTGAAATACTCAGATCCTGTATCTGACAACGCCTAACATTGAGCTGAAAAGATAAGAAAAATTATACACTGGATCAGAAATACAAGGATTACTCACCTGGGTGTGAGCAAGGACACGGACAACAGATGCATACTTCTTCATCCTTTCCAGATCAGCCTCGAGGTCTTTCTTGCCTTCATCAGTCTCATACTTCTTGGTGTACTTGGAGAAGGCCTTCTTCTTGCTCTTGTACCAGTTTTTGTAGAACCGCCTCTTCAGTTCGTCACTCAGATGCTGAGCCCAGATGGTGTTGAGAGAGCGGAGTCCACGAGGGGTTTTGATGTAACCCACCAATCCCACAACAATCATGGGTGGTGTCTCAATCAGGGTTACAGCCTCACATGTCTCCTTCTTGTGCAGTTCTGTTAGCACACACAACATAGAAAACATCAAAACAGGTAATGGACCCTCTTTTGATTCCAGAACTGAAAAAACATGTTATATGGGAAGCATGATGGAATGGGTTTGTAGGCGAGATAACATACTGGATCCAGGCTTCTCCACCTCCCTGACAATGTGGGTCATGCCGGCCTTGTAGCCCAAAAAGGCCGTGAGACTACATGGCTTCTTGTGGTCGTCGGCAGGGAAAGATTTCACTGCAACAAGTTCACACAGACATCAAAGCTTTTAAGTCCATTTCTGCGGTGAAAAAAAAACCCTAAAAAAGACCCCAACATCGCACTCGTGGAAACCACAATGGAGCAACAAACTACACAGACTAGCTGAGAAAAACAAAGCACTTTACTATGCAAAGAAAAAGAGAACAGCAAAGAAAGAAACGAAATTTCTTACCCTTTCCTCTGTGACGCTTGCAACGTTTGCGGGGCAAGAAGCCCAGCGATCCATGCCGGGGATGCTCAAACTTTCTGTGCGACATAGCGGCGCTGCTCCACGTCCAACACTTCCGCAGCGGCGATGACCAAAGAGAGTTGAAGCTGACCTCCCGCCGCGATAATATAAGCGTGGCTGCGTTTTAGGGTTTCACTTTTAGGGTTTCCAATGGATGATACCTGGGAAGAACGGAGAAGGGTTTCTCTCTTTTAAGGGTTTCAAATGGATGATCGCCTACCAGGGGAGGACAGAGGGTTTCCCCATGAGGGTTTCAAATGGATTATCGCTGGGAAGGACTTAGGGTTTCACTTTTAGGGTTTCAAACGGATCATTTGGTACCTGGTGGGAAGGACTTGGGGGTTGAGTAGTTCGTTCCTTCTTTTGTAACTCTTTTGCACAAATTTCTGTTTTTTGACACATCGTAGTTTTGGCAGAGTTGTTGGACATTCATCGCCACTACCAGCACAGACAGGCGCTTCGCCGCCGTGCTGCTTCATGTATCGAAGGCCGCGGCTTCCTCTGCCGTTGGTGGCTGGCGCCATTGTGTATGTCTCTTTTTGTCTGATCTCTCTCTGTCTCTGTCTCTGTCTGTCTGTCTGTCTGTCTCTCTGGTTGCTCTCTTCGAGAATCTGCAGAGTTCAATATTGCTGTTGTTGTTGCTTCGCTGGTAGTAGGTGACCAGTTACCTAGGGTTATAAGTTGCGAGTATCCATGGCTTGAGCCATAAATCTATGCCTTCTAGTGACCATAGCTCACGGGGCACCCTTGCAAGTGTGGTTGCGAGATGTCACCAATGATCTCCAGATTGCCTGCAATAATTATGTGTCACTTGGTAATTGATCATCCAGTTCAGCAGTGAAAAAACCTAGAGGACTTATGAGTCTTCTTAACTGGAAGAAATAGGCAACCATTCTTCACACTTATGGAGGCTGGGTGCTGGACCTGATATAAGATTGGTGAAAGTGACCCAAGTGTTTTGTGTGTTTGTTATTATTGCTGGTGTTGCCAGGATTGGTGTAATGTCCGGGAGCTTCATCTTTGCACCGGCTCTGTCTGATTATTGGGCGCATCAACCGCTCCAGCCTCCTTCATCTGAGGTGGCTGCTCCTCCCTCTGCCCCTGCATCTGCTCCGTCTACTCCTTCTTTGAACCCTAAACCCTAAACCCTGAGCCCAGTAAAGCAACAAGGGTGTAGCAGGTATCAGGGTTGGCAGTTCCACACTAGAAGCTTCCCTGCAAGTGGCTTTATGTAAGTTAATAAAGTGTGGGCTTGGTGAACTTATGGCAATATTGAAATGGAGTGCAAATGCATTTGACATTTCTTTGCAGGTGTTTAAATCCAAAGAGTAGGTAGGAAGGTATGTAGGTAGGTAAGTGGGTAGCTGGTCATTGCAAAGCTTTTTTTCGTATTCATTTTTTCCTTTTATTGCAACAATCATAATTTTTTTATGCTTCTCAATTATTGGATTTTTATGTCTGTTATGTTGTGTTGATGAATGATGACCAGATCTAGTGCTAAGTAATGGAATGGAGCTATGTTTGTTGAACATAAAGAACTGGTAGAATTTTTCAAGCTTAGGGTATGTGGAGTGTGCCTTTCCCTCAATCAAATTTCTGCTGCAGTAGAGTGTGGTACCTTAAGTATAAGGTGCCTCTTCCCCCTTCGAATGAATCACAGTCATGCAAAATTCTACCAGTTCTTTAGACCACAGAAGGATCTCAAACAGGGCTATTCCAGGAATTTGGGTCTTGCACTCAACTCATGCCTCAGGCATGGGGCCCTCATTCCTAGAACAGCCCTGATCTTGGTCCTAACCTTACATTTTTGTTTTTGCTATAGGACTAGAGGTAATGAGATGTGTTTAACAGGACAATGGAGATATTTAACAATTAACATATGTATTTGACAACTTGGTGATATCCATCATTAATACATTCTAATTGAATCCATTTTGAAAGCTTAAGTAGAGATTAAATGGGGAATTTGAACAATTAGGAAGTCCTATGAATGGAGTTTGGATCTTTTGTGTCTCATGTATTGAGTTTGGGTTTGTTCAGTAAAGAATGATTTAAAATAAGTGTCTAAAGCACAGAATTTCATTGAATGGGAGATTTGGATGTCACAATGTTCAGATAGCCTTTTTCATGTGTGAATCAAGAATATCATAAGTGTTTGAAGTCAAGAAAAGGGTACTTCTTTTCATACTTGGATCAATGTTGTTTTTCATTGGTGGATTTTTTTTTAAACAAGTGGTTTTTGGAGTTTTCTATCTCCATACTTGGAAAGAAAATTGGAAAAATTCCCAGATTCTATATTATGTTCTAGTCACTGTTTTCTCTTGTGGTGAAATTTTGTGCCATGGCAACAAAATAAAATCCAGTACAATTGGTTCAAAAGATTTTTTGGGGAAAAGAGCACCCAAGTTGCAATATTTTGAGGAAAAAAAGTTTGAAGTCATCATATTTATACAATACATTCCTAAAGCTTGCCAAAACAAAGTATGATTCTAATCGCCTGACTTAATGGATAACTCTAATATGCTTGGTTACCTTTCAAAAAGGGTTTTGCTAATGTTTGTGAAAGGATGGCCAGATTCCACCAGTGGTTTCTGCTCTTTGCTAACCCATTGGGCTGGATCCAGAAACCCAGGTGCTGTTTAGAAAGCTGGTTCAGATATAGAGGCAAGGTCAAAGAAGCAAAGATGAGAATTGGTTTTTTTATGCATGAAATCTAGGCAAATTCAACTTTATCACACTTGTGCACAATAATGGACTTCACTATGTTGGGTCTCTGTAGATTGCTGTGTTATGCTTTTCATGTCTTGGCCACTCTTCTCCAGCTCAGAAAACAACAGAATTGTACCAATTGAGGTTTAGATCTCATTGATGTCAGGTGTCATTGTGTGCTCACAGTTTAGGTCATGAAACCGTTGGTAAGCCTTTATGGAAATCTCACAAAGAAGTTAAAGTGACCTTGGACAACAGTGCAGTTGCTTCAATTTCTGCAGTTGCAGAACTACTTGAGCTGCTGCATGACCAGATGTAGCAAAACTAAAAAGGGCATAATATATAGTTTCAGGACTGCATTTACACAATTTGATGTGCTCATCAGACAAACAACAGATTCAGATCTGTTACAAGCTGCACATTGATGAAATTTTGGTTATAAAACATACAAAGTGAGATCCAGTATTGGCCGGTTATTGAATTTTGACCCTGTTGTTATCAAGCCAGTTACTAATAACCTACCATCTAGTTATGGATTTTTTTGATAACCGGTTGAAGTGATAATTGCCTGGTATTGAATTTTCATTTTTTTTTAAAACCTGCCATTGCCCCTTACACTAGCTGTCTTACAACTTTTGTAAGTGGGTAAGTAGTATGGACCATAGGTAAGTAGACAAGAAATGTAAGTGGGTACGACCATGTAGGTAGGTAAGTCAATTGGTCATAGCTATTAGGTAGGTAGATGCATGTGGATGGTTGGTAATTGGTACATTAGCTAACTCTTGGAATGGCATTTGTAACTTTTTACAGAAAGTTTGAAGCTCCCGATCTAATGACTCAGTCAAATACATAAGAGAGCCAATGTTCCAGAAAAGCAAATTGTTGGAATCTGTGACCCAGTCACTTGCACTGTGCAATTATGCTCCAAGTATCCCTCTTGCATCAATGGTCTATTTTCGGATTGGATGCGGCCTGATGAATCAGCCTATATGAAATTAGACATCTGTAAGCTACACCCATGAATATTATGCAGAACTGGCAACAACAATTTGTGACTATTCCCATTCAAAAACAAAAGCGTTTTTGGAAATTATTGAATGTTGAGTTGTTCCTCACTGAATTGAGTCTTTGTACGGGCTCCACCCTTTAAGCCGGGAGGAATGGAAGAAGACCAACAGAACACTGAAGAATGGGAAAGTTTTAGAGCTAATAAAAGTTTGACACTATCTACTTGCAGTCTACAGAGCCAGGATTGAACTTTAGGGGTATTATGTTTGTCATCTGCAAGGTCACACTTGACATTATAGGAAAATACTTGGGCACATGAGCTTTGCTTTGCCCCTCGCCGACGCCTCAGGTTGCGGGTGCCATGTGTTGGGGATTGACACTAGTTATCTCTATATCGAGTACATATTTGGATTGAGGAGTTTCGGTCTTGTCAAGGGTAAAAATAACAGTAAAACCCAACACAAAACTATTGCCTATGTTTTGTGGATTTGAGTTCAAATAGACCAGTGTTGGCCAGTTATTTCTTTTTTAAAATAATATCTGGGTAATATATTGTTTGAGTTTTTTTTGGGATCACACAAGTTATCAACATCAAATCTTTTTTTTTATTGGTAAGTAAGTTATCAAAAATTTGAGTAATAATCATTGATTATGCATGAAAGATTAGCTTATCAAATAATCAGTTGATAACCACCTGTTATCCTGCAGGTTATATGGTTTCTTTTATAAAAAAATTAATTTTAATATTTTGTATTACTGTTTAAAGATTGATAATCACCTAGATATAATTGTGTCATCCAAGTAGATTATTAAAATTTTGAAAATTCAATACCAAATGGTTATCAATTTATCCAGTTATTAAAAAATCAGATGATAGATTATTAATAATTGACTAGTAGGTTATTAATAACCAGTTTGATAATAGGGTCAAAACTCAATAAGCAACCAACACTGTATAATACTTTAGTTGGCCCTTCAACCAAAACCTACACTACTATAGAATTCAACCCCCTTCATAATCATGCCATTGGTGACCACTTTTTTTTTTTTTTTTTTACACTAACGAATTTTGTTTTAAACATGGATAATCAAATTTCATATAAACTTTTACAAGATTATGACTATAGACAAAAAGAAAACCATGCAAAATAGTCTTTCTATGCTAGAATAAAGGTGCCAATTGTATAAATTTTCTACATGGGTTATTCTAAACTCAGCTATGCATTATTAGACTTGAAAAACGTTCTGATTTTTGCATGTTTTAATATGACAATTTACATTGAGTTTGAGCTCCTTAATTATCAGCTTGTGTATCTTGTTAACTAAATTTTTTAATTAATTTTTTAAAAAAATTTGGCAAGTTTGCATATCTTTTGTTTGTTTACGGTAGAAGTTTTCTTTTAAAAAATAAAATAAAAAATGGATTCATTGTTGTTAGTTCGCACAACTTGAACACAACAACAGGAACATCACCCAAAGGAACTACAATTTACAAAACCCTAATATCTGTCTTAAACTTTTCCCATTATAATCACATTTTTAAAAAATACTTTGCAAATATTTTGAGCCACTAACAAGTTTAATAATGACTTTAACAAAATGATGTTTCTTACTGGAACAGCCAAAAAATGTGTGACACAAACAAGAATGTGACTAAAATGGGCCTGATTATAAAGAGGGTCTATTGTACCACTAAGGAAACAATTGATTACTTGTACCTGAACATTATAAAATATTTAGTCTCCCAAGACTAAATAAAGGTCTCCAAGTCCAAATTTAACCTTTCCCGAGAAGGATCAAATATAGCCACTATAAAATACCTCACCAAAGAAGGTGAATAGGTAGGGTGTTCCTAGGTAGTGCTATTAGTCCAGGCCAAAAATAGTGGCAGCCAATTTTAGGAATAGAATTTCCATGCAACCAATGAGAAGGTACATCAGGGAGTGAAGGGGCCTCCCTTTTTTTCTTGTGGGTGGGGTGGGGAAAGGGGGGGGTTTATTTTTCAAGTTGTGTTTGGTGTGGAGAGTGGACGGTCAACTTGGGCACCACTCATTTAGGCTAGTGAAAGTAATTGTCAGTATGGTTTAAACTTTAAAGCTTGAAACCTAAACCCCTACATCAAAAAAAATTTGGCTCCTAAATCTTGTCTTTGTTGTGTTAAAAAGGAAAGTGCATAATTTAATTTAACATATTTGGAGATGGTAAGAATTCAACAAGTTTTCATGGAGTTTCAGGCTTACAAGTTACACCAATATGGGACGCCAGTTCTTGAGCAATTGAAAATGTGGTTCACTATGTGTTCAATGATATAGACACAGAGAGGCAGGCAAACCAAAACAAAAGAAACTTTGTTTCCACATTCCATGCAGGGAAAACTTTGAAAATCTATGTCGCAAAACAATGTTATATGATTAGCAATGGTGAACCACCACCTGCACTGGAACCTTCACCCTTTTGAGTGAGGCCTCTAAATATGCAGCATTTTTTTTACTGGCTATATATAGCCAAAAATTTTAATTAAAAGTGCTAAAATCAAGTTTTTTTTTAGATTATCAATACTAAAATTTTGACCAAAATTTAAGAAATTTGTCAAGATTTCTATTCATGGCTCAAGTATGTAGCCAAAAATATAAAAAGGTGTTTAAGAAATTCTACTTTCAATTTTTCCCTTGTAACCAAATTTGCCTAAATCTTCATGTGGATCATAGCCACTTTGGCTACATCACAATATTGACCCCCCCAAAACAAAACACTGAAGTGATTGACAATATTAAAACAGAGAACTATTACATTTGGACTCACAGACCCTCTTTAAGTATAATCTTTGGATACTTATAATATTTAGAAGTAATTTCAAAGAATTTTGGGAATTTTGCAATGGCACCAAAGTAGGTGGGGGTTCACCCAAGGCATAATAATATTGCAACACATACAAGTACAAGTAAACATGCATGGAGTGTAAGTAGTTGCTATGTAAGCAGATAAGGCAGTTGGTGACAACCAGGTAGGTTATTTCCCCTGTGTATTGGTCCCCAGGGACAAAAGGACCAAACCCACTGTTGGGCGGGTATTAGAAACTGCATCAAGCCCCTCGGGTATCAGAGTTAATGACCATGGTTATTAAAAATTCAAATGCTCAGGTCTGACCTACAACCAAGGTTATAAAAAAACTCAAATACCCGGCTACTATATGTAACCATGTTTCCCCCACCCCCTTCTTTTTTCTAAAGAGTCAAGTAACCACCCCAAAAACAGCTGGCTCTTGGCGGGTTCTTTCATGGAACCCGACAATTCTTGGAGGGTTTTGAAGTAGCCAAAACCAGTGATTCTTTGACTCCCAATTTTTTTTTAAATACTCAGACCCGGGGATTATTTAAAATATCAAATACCCGCTCCACACTGGTCAAACTAGGACCCACTAATAATATTATTTTTTTAAATGTTAAAATTTTCAAATTTTATTGCTTCCAAATCAAAAAATATTGTGAAGGACAATAATTAGAAATATTTCATTTGTTGAAATGAATTTTTCAAAATTAATTAATTATTCGACAGACATGTGTTGAAATGGCCAAGGTACTAAGGTATTTCAAGTATCTTATTAGTCCCATTGTGAAACAGAGAAAAATCATTGTAGCTATTCTTCCCAGTGTCGAAAAAACAATCTTATTTGAAATTTGCATAGGGGAAAATTAAAAGATTTTTTTTTGTTGGGGGCGATTTCAATAGGAACCCACTTTTTTAAAAAAACACACATAAAAATCCAGTGGAACAGGTGAAGAACTGATGCAAGGGATGAACCAATAAGAGGAGCTTTACATGTGACCACTCCCCTAGAAAAGAAGTAGGTTAACAAGATACACTAATTAATTAAGGGGATACATTGTTGCTACCATAGACAACGAGGGAAAATTAATAACAATCAAAACTGTCCTCGAAGGCCACTAGCTAATTTATTTTATGACATGACCCAGTTAATAGTCTAGTCCGGGTGTGGACTTTGATTAAATGTAGGAGGTCATGGATGGAAGTGTGTCTCTGCTACTAATTAGTCCGTCATGGGATCTGTCCTAGAAGCGTTAAGCTTTGATTAACATAGTATTTGTAGTTGACTCCATTAATTAAGTACAAACTAGCCTTTATTGGGCCTTGCCCCCCACAGGGACAGAGATTATCGCATTCGATCCAACTTTTGGAAGTTTTACCTTATTAGAACTGGTTTCATATCAGGTGAACCGGTTTTTTTGGGTGAAAGTGTTTAGACTGTTTACATTGGAACGGATTTTTTTTGGTGTTTAGAGTGTGGACACAGTAGATAGATGTACAACATCTTACCTATTGGCAGGGCCAGCGTGTTTGTGATGATGCCTTGTTGGCCTTGCCTATCAAGGCAAGAAGGATATTGTGTTTAGATTCATTATAGAGTGAGTATAGTAGCTTAAGGGATTTTGGCCCCTAGGTAATAATAATAATAGGTCTTTTTTTATATTAGGATTTTTGAAAGATGATATTTTTGGCTTGTGTTGAAACTTGAGATTAGTTATAATAGAGTTATAATATCTTGAAGGATATTATAACTCTATTATTTTAGTTTCTTTTCGAGGATTTTTTGAAGATTATAATTTTTGCATGGTGAAATATTTGTGTTTCCATAATTCTTCTTTTCCATTAAGATACTTTTTAATGTAAATGGCAAGGCTACAATGTGACACGCCCCCTTGTTAATCATTGTCTATAATTAGGAAGTTCTAGTGGGGCTTGGAGCCTTTTATGCCTTTTAGGGTTAGCTCTTCAGTGCATTCTTGAAACCCTGATGTTAAACCAGCTGTGGGTCTTAAATTCAGGGCAGTACAAAAGTAGTGCTGCATTTCTTTTTTTTCACTGTCTGCCCTAGCTGGATTTATATTTTTCCAAAAAAAATATGGGTGATGCCCAAACACACATGGGCCCATGATTATGCATATTTTTTGCTTGTGTAATGGATACTAAGTTTTCGGGCTAAGTAAATAACACATGTCCATTACACACCTATATAATGTGCATATTTTACAGGCCCAAATGTGCCCAGGCAGCAAGAATATGTGTCTTGGCTTCACCAGATACATTTTGGATTTAAGACCCAGCATTAATTTAATTTTAGGGCTCTTGAAATAAGGGGCCATGTGAGATTGTAGTTGAGCATACCATTGAATTTTCAAATTTGAGTGACTGTGGACAGGGTGAGACCATCTAACATTAATTATCTACCAAATTTCCAACTTAGTTCCAACTCTCCAATGGAAAGTGCTCGTCCATGTAAAAAGAAACCAAGCTCCATTTTGATGGCTTTTCAATTACTAATAACTAAACTAGAACCAAATCTAGTTTTCACAATTGAAATCAGAATTTCTTTTAATATGTATGTGTTGAACTAGAATTGGACGGCGAACAATTCTAATTTGTTATGTAGAACCAAAATCAAATGTTTTTTCATAATGTTTCAAACAAGATACAAAAAGTAACATGGACAACTTAGGGTAATTATGTGGAAAGGAGTGGGTTTGCTTGTCAAGATGATGTGATCAATCTTTTTTTTAAAACTTGTGAGGTAGGTTGGTTGGTTACAAATTGTGAATGCGTGTATATTAAGGTGGGTTTTTGAGCCTTCAATTGTGTATCCAATTGGCTAGATAAAGAAAAAAGAAATCTATATGTGGGTATCATAATTTATGCATGTTCATAATTTGTTGGCAACAAATTTTGAAGTGTTGTATGTTTTCATGGTTAAATTTTTTTTCAATATTTAGGTTTGACTATCTATTGAATTTTCAACAATGTAACATTGTGCTAACAAATGTTTCAACACATTGGGAAGTTTTGTGGCTAATAAATGTGAAGAGTTGTTGATATGTGCTTGTTTCATTTCATAACCATGCACAACAAAAGGCACTTAAACCATTATACAAAATACATCTTTGATTTATTTTTTAACTTGAAGGCATATATGTGCAATTAAGTTTCATCAAACCAAGTTTCTACTTGTGAAAGGCTAAAAGAGGACTGCCATAATCTTGCAACCAAAAGAAAACAAGCCACACATCCAGCCAAGATAATCAAAGTTGTAATAAACCAAGAAAAGAAGACCATTAAAAAAAGGAATGGCTCTCAATTTTCCATTGTGTATTAAAAATATACAAGAACACAAGAATATTAGGGTAAAAAGAAGAAAAACAAACAACCAAAAATATGCATTGTTTTTTAACAATGGGGATGTTTAAAATAAACATTTTCTTTATCATATCCTTAGTAAATATATTTGTGCAAATAGAAAAAGTTCAAGACCTCCATAAGCAATTTAGATGGTAACAAATGTATGGTAGTAACATTTCCAAGTGATAATATAGAAACTTCACAAACCAAATTTCACAAAGATGTGCTTCAATGAGATCATCACGGAATTTTTATTTATCATAGCCTTCCAAACAATTGGATTGTTTAATCTTATGGTTCATAATCACCATTCTTCCTTTGTTCACATATTGCAAGTTTTGTTAATGGTTGGCCACCTAGAAGTAAATGATCAACTATCCACTAATTATGGTTGATGATCAATAAGGGATTTTGCAATCATTCACAGATGTTGAAAAGAGAATGAAATAAATCCAAGGATGGAACTACCACTTACTACAACAAAGGATGAGCTAAAAACAATATCTATTCAATTCATAATTCAACAATTCCAAAGACTATTCTTGACTATCCACAACAAATGTCTACTACCTAACAATAAATGCTTAAGTTCCAAACTCAAATCACTCAATGTCTAAACAACCAAGTTTGTTCAATGTGCCATACAATGCACACCATAAACATATGGAACATGTTTCAACATCAACTAAGTGGTGACATTAAATTTCACACCTTGAAAAACAATAACCTTGAAACAAACTAATTTGTTTACAATATCCATACCATTCAAGCACCCATAATACTCAACAAGACTTTTAACACTCAAGGAGGTCAAATTATCAAAAATGGCAATGGTTTTTAACCTTTGCAAGTTGGGCAAAACTAAAATCCTTTCACCATTTTCCTTCACATACACATGCGCATGCAACCAACTTTGATTATTGATGGTGGTAATTTTGTCACAACTTTTCAAAATGTTTTTTTTTTTTAATCATAATTATAATGGCTTCTAATATAATGTTGTACATTGCTTCAACCTCATCCAACATGTAGAATTAGACCAATGTTACATAGCTAGTTGTGAATTTTTAGAAATTGAAAAAGTATTTTGAAATCTTCAAAATCAATCATTGGACATCCTCACATGACTGAATGTCATATGGTAACAAGTTGCAAATATTTATTTTTCTTGTCTACCTTCCTTATTTTCTCAACTAAATCAACGACCATGTCACATCCTATGAAACATACAGTTTTTCATTTTTCACATGCGTATTATTGGGGTTCACATAATATGAAAAAATAATCCCTCCACATCTAGCAAAACTACACCTCTTTAAACTTGAATGTTTGGTGAAGAAATCAAGCTTTGGAATTAACAATTTATTTTTCCCCCTCGATCTTGGAACAAACCATGCACTTCACCATCTTCAATTTGCCATGCCCCAAAAAATAGGTTTAGACCAAATAAATCTTATAGCCCTACATATGTCTTATTAAACCCTATTAATTTCTCATTTTCATTTTTGAATTTTTTCTTGGGTTCACCAATTGCGAATTTTGAATTTTCCTTTCCTTTTCGAAATGCATTACAGATTAAAACAAATGCAATAAGACCTAGAGAATCACATTAGGTGACAAAATAAGTTATGTTACATCTAGAAAATTGAAGTTGGCATTGCTACGAAAAGGATTAGTGGCTACATAGGACTCAAAAACAAGATTAAATTTAAAGTTTGTTGGAACTTGTAGGGGTTCCATAATCAAGAAAAGAAACCTTATAATGACTTAGGTATGCACAAGAATCATAAATGATTAGGTTTTGACATAACACATTTATGCGTTGCATAAAATTCAAGCCACACAATGCATAGGATTTGCATAACACTCAAAAGACTTAAGTTTTAAAGAACACACAAAGCATTCACAACACTTAAGATTCACATGCAAGTAGGATTAGACTCATAAAAAAAATTATTGTGACATGGAAGCAAGAAGAATTAATGAAGGCTAAGATCAATGAAGAACTTAGATAATGTGATGTCAAGTTGCATTTCAAAACTTCATACCATTACAACTTGTGACATTCCAATCTTTGATGCGTTGACATTCAAAAACCCATAAACATATTTTGTAATTGTTGATTGCAATCAAAAAGAAATCCAAGTTCATGTGTACTTTCAAAAATTAAAATATGTCAATACTTTGCCATTATGCCACTTTTGACATTGAAGAAGCCACAAGCAATAAAGATCCAATCTTGATGATGCAATCAAAGTAAGAATAGGAAGATCTACAAAAAAACGTTCATGAACTTTGGAGGCTTATCCTTAGAAATGAGAGAGTTTTGCTTTTATGATGCTCCTTTGTTGCACCTCCCACCATTGCAACTCCTCCATTTGCTGCCATTACAACTTGCACAACACAAGCATTCAAGATTAAATCTATTAAGGCATGAAAACAAAATCTTGTTTACTACAACACCGAACCCTTAAAATCCTAGATTGATATTGACAATGAACCTCACTCCTATGCTACATCAATGCTAATAATGAAAGCCACACTTGAAGGAGTAGAATCATGACAAGCACCCATTGCACATCATATTTTTGGCATGTCCCATGAAAGGGGTTGGTTAATGTGAGTGGTGTGTGATTGCAATCATCTATTGATATGATGGTCCCTCCACCCATCTGCATTGTCACATTATGGTGACTTTTTTGATCATATGACTCAAAATCCTTAAGGCCATGGCAATTTACTCCCTTTTTTCAAGGGAAAGTTTTGACATTCACCTTGGTTATGTTGAAAGAAACTCAAGAACAAAAAAAAAATTATTTTTTCCCCATGGGAATAAGTTCAAAAAATCATTTCTTTACCAAATCACAAAGGGCATAAATATCAAAAACTTAATCATTATCCTATTGGGTAAAATTTTGTAGGGGATTTTTGTGTTCATTGATTTCTTAAATGACATTGCTAGTTTATTTTTGGTGATGTAAGGGAACTCAAAAAACATTCTTGTGCAAGGGGCCATTCTCTTCACATACTTAAGAGTGTGCTACATAAGAAATTTTGAAAAGGTAGTCATCACACATTTGGAAAAAACGCTAAGACTTGGACATTATGAAAATTAATCAATATCAAATCCATTGAAGAATGTATGGATATAAAATGTGGTTAATGGTTTAATGAATATACCAAGACATGTTCCTTTCATATGAAACAAAATGTTGAAATTTAAGACATTCAAAACAATTCACAATCATGATGTGAAGGTCAAAAGCAATAATTATAATTTTAAATTCATATTCAAAAGATAAATAATATATTATCTAATAGGTCATTAAGCTTTAAAATGTAGTTGTTGAATGAAAAGGTGAAACACAAACACACTTGAATATGAATCATGGACTCTTAAATAACAACATGCATAAAGAAATCTCAAGGTTTTCAAGATACATTTTGATAGTTAATTGATGGACATCTAATTTCCAATTAACATTGATTTATCAAAATATTAAATCAGATTTGAGTAATGTATAATTTGAAATCAAGAGCCAAATCTTGGACATGTTTCAATTACATAAAAAACAAGAAAATATTATAATTTTAAAATTAAAATTTGTTGTGATCAACTTTTATGGTTTTCAAAGTCATGCCCATTTCAATTTGCACCCAATTTGTAAACATTGATATATTGCCCACAAACTAAATTTTTATTTATTTATTTTAATCACCATTTTTTCTTTCCTTTTTTTGCTATAAAGCTTCAGATATGACAAGTCATTCATCCTTCAATGCATTTAATTCAATTAGTAAAACACATTGGAAAAAATATAAAATCCAAGGTACAAAATTTTCATGGGATGTTAAAAACACACATGATTTAATAGGTTCATAATATTTTCAAGAACAAGCTTAAATAATTTTGATTAATGTCATACAAAAGTAACTTCAATAAGGATTATTATTAATTCTAAAGGTTTCCATAAATTGTAAGGATATTTTAAATTCATATTCTAGGAAATCTATAATTCTTATATTGAACATAAGTTTATTAAGATTTATCATCAAACAATGACATTTGTTATGAAGAAAATGTTAATCATCTACTTTTATAATCAATGATGTTTTAAATTGAATTTTTAATTAATGAGTCTCCAAAAAAATAATGAAAGGATCACAAACTTTTTTGATCATGAATACATAGGAAAATTATTTTTATTCAATACAAAATTCATGCAAAGGTCTTTTTTATATATTTATGATAAGAAAACTTGGATTGTCAAACATGTTGTTATTTCAATAAATTGCTAATAGCCATTGATTTTGTCAAAGACATGCACAAAGCTATTATGTACATAATCTTGTAACAATGATCAAATGACATTTTGCATGCATAATGTCTTATAAACACTCATAAATCCTTATTCAATTTTGTTGAAGATTGATTTTAAGAAATAACAAAATGTCAAATGTGAATTTCAAAGATAATATTATTCCGAAATACACCTATTTCAACCATTACTTGATCACTCTTATTTTATATTATTGTATCTTCAAATTATTTTTATTTTTATTTCATTTCAATGTTTAAATAATTTGACAAATATGTAGGTTTTGAACGTTTGGGCTTTTTTTTTTCTTTTGAAAAATAAATACCCATGTCATTGGAAACACATCAATTGTCAAAGTATAAATGGGTTGATATCATATGGCTTATGCTATAATTAATGATGTATAAAACTTAGTCAGATTATCTAAACACATATCAAAGTAATGTTTCGACCCAAAAGAAAATTATATACGAAAACTATTGAAGAAAAAGTGCATCTTTCCTTCTTTGGTCCCTCAATTATTTTAATTGTTTCTTTTCACATAATGAGGTGAACATCACTTGTTGTGTTACACTTTAATTAATGAGTTCAAACTATAATGGGAAAAAAAAAATGCATGTCCAAACATAAAAATTCATGAAAGAAATGTTCCATCAAAAATCATAGTTTACATTATAAAAGCACAACTTTACACACTTTTAATATCTTTAATTCTATGGTCCACCTTCATTCTTGTTTGTGTTTGAAACACATTTTCTTTGGATCATTATCAAACTCATAATGTGCTTTCACAATTTATTCCCTCTTGCCCTTTGAGCATATAAGTTCTCTCACATAATATTTACATAATTGTAAAAACTCACACAAATTTATACAATTTATGTTCTATGGAACAAAAACAAAACAAAAACAGATAATTGAGTATCATTCATAATATTGAAATGATTTCATCATGGTTGATTCCACATTTTAAATGTGAAAGGCATTTTTCCATTCTCACCTTTTGCATTGACATTTATTATTTTGTTAACAATCTCTTAAGCAATATTATCATATTCACATGAAGCCTAATTAAACAACATAATGTGTTCATATGTCAATGACATGACATGTTGAAATATCCTTGATATAAATGAATTTCAGCCAAAGTGTAATAATGATATGATGCGATGTTGCATATGCAATGAATTCTCCTTATTTGCAACAATACTAAAAGTATAAAAAAAAACAAAAGGAAAAAATAAATATTGTTGAAGCAAGAAACACTAATTCATTTATATATGAAATTGAGGTGTGGACAACATTGTAATGCAACTTGAATTGAATTTGAATTGAATCTAGATTGAAATGAATTGAAGTGAATTCCAATTCAACTAAATTCAATTCCAATTGAAATCAATTAAGTTCAAATTCAATTGAAGAAAAATGGAATGTAAATTGATGGATAAGGTATTGAAACTTTGCTCATGAATTTGGTGTTGGAAAAAGAAACTTTTAAAAGACACAAATTTGAAAAGACACTTTTACATGTCTCTTTCACTTGGGAATGGGCTAAATAAGTAAACAACTTATGGAACCTAAAATTTCCAATCTAAACCAACTTTGATGAATCCTCATCATTGGAATTTTCAATGATAGGCATATCTTGTGGACATAGAGGTCTGAAAAAGGTACTGTAGTAAGTAGCATGTTCAACAAGTCTTTGCCAAATAATTATTTAATTTTGAGAATTGAATTTTGACAAGTACTGCTTCATTTTCCTTCACCAAAAGAAATTTTGAGAAATTTTTTTTAAAAAAATTTCAGCATGTCTAAAAATAATATGAATTTTGCTGAACTTGCTAAAGCTTGTGGTATATGGACAAATAGCAAAGTTGATAAACGTACTAGTATTGTTTTTTTTTTTTTGGGGCCCCTAGAACTTGTGGTTAGGTTCAACATTGATAACCTACTTGAATAAATCATCTTTGTTGGTTTTAAAAAGCTTTAGGGTTTAAAGATTGAAAAGCAAATTGGTTTGAATTTTCAAACATTAAGGTAGGTAACTAAATTTTGACAATTCAATGTCCAGTCCATAAGAGTCTTGGGGCTCTTGCCGGTTCTCTAGATGCTACTTACCAATTGAGTAGGTAGCAAGAAATTTCAATAATTGACTGATATTTACATAAGATATTTACATCCTTATTGATAACCGTGTGTCGTCTCAATAACTGGCCAACGCTGGGAGTAAGTACCTACAATGCAACCAGAGTGAACCAACACACCTGGAAGGATAGTGGGTGGATAGGAAACTCCTTTCCATTGGGTCTACAAACCCTAAACCCTAAACCCTAAACCTTTACTCTGTGCACTGACCACCAATAAAATGTGAACAACCTACATCAATTACTACATCAATTTTTAAACAAATTTTTTTTAGTTTAGAAAAAATTGCACACTTGAAAGTAAGAACAATATGCCTGATGCCCCACCCCACCCTCAAATTATTATTGAAAAGCATGTAGTTATCATTCAAAACCTTGATTTATTGTTTCTTGAATTAACAACATATCTTAGACCCCAAGCAGAAATTTTTTTTAATAAATTTAAATTAAATTCTTTTAAACCTTTTTTTTTCCAGAACGGAAACCTGATAAACCGGGGCCAGTTTCGATTCGAAGTCCAGTTTTAGCCCGCTTGCCAGTTCTGGTTCTGGTTCTGATTCCAGTTTTTCCCTGGTTCCAGTTTTGGAAAAAAAAATTCAAAATTTTGAACCAACAATCCGAGTACCCAGTAACCAAACCGGGGAAACAGAAGCAGCCGAAACTGGCCAACACTGGTAAGAACCCTGGTAAGATGCTTGCTTAGCAGTGAAGCTAAATCTTACCTGTTTAAGGTGTCGTCCAACTACACTAAGAAATTTTCGCCAGTTCTTTAGGAAACAGTCCGTAGTTTTGTCTTGTCTGGGGTTCTACATATGAACTTAATGGTAAGGGTAAGTTAGCGAACGTGTTATTAAATTTAAAGGCAAGGGGGGCGTGGGGGCGAGGGGGTGTAAGACTGGTGAGCAGGGGGCGGACGGTTCATGCGGAGGAATCTGAGGACGTGCAGAGAGATGAGGAGCAGTTAGCACGTATAAACATGCGCTAATAATAATACCCGTCGTCGATCCACTCAGGCATCAATCTCTCTCTCACACACACACACACCCCTGCACACGCCTGCGCGAGCGCGGCGTGGACGGAGGCTGGAGCTGGTCATTCGGGGCCGGGACTGACTGATGACTAGTGCAATATAATTTCGGCGTTTTGATCAGCCACTAGTTGCTGCTGCTGAAATCGCTGATTTGCAGCAGCAGCAGCAGCTGAGTGTAACTGTTTTTGAGATCAGATCGTCAACTGCGCTTTCCTTTTGCCAGTCCTGATCATGAAACAGTAAAGAGTTTCTTATGAGCACTATGGAAATCACAGACCGTGTAGTACTTTTTTAATTACAGCTTCGTGGAATCGCACGGTATTTACTATTCTGGATCTGGCTGTGTTGCTTGTTATGCGCGTGTACAGCGTTTCTAGCTTTCTTCTTCTTCTCTAGCTTTCTAGTGTACAACGTAAATTGCTGTTCTTATTACTATAATTCGACGACTTTTTTTTGGGGGGCTGAGCGCACATTCAGAATTAGAAACATTGGCCGAGTCTTCAGCGATTTCAGGAAATTACTTACCAGCTGCTGCTGGGCTCCAACCCGTTTACCGGATCAGCGAAATCAATTTACCAGAAACAATCTGATGGCTCTATAACTTCGACAATGCCCGTTATTAGTGTTTTACTTGCAGCTAGCTTCTAATATAATAGAGATGGTCATGAGGACACTAGTAGTACTGATGTCGCCTTGATAGCATTAACGTCCTTGATGATAAGTAGTTTAGTTATATGGGACTAAAGAGTTACGCTGCCGGAATACTACAGTAAGTTTTGCCTCTAGTTCCATCTCTGGCTTTTGATCTGGAGCTGTTGTTAGAGGACGGATTGCTAGGCCTCCAAGTTCACCTCCAACTGGCTGTAGCTAGAATGCATTTGGAGCTGGCCTCGGAAGAATCCCCAAAATGGAAATTTCACTTCTTCAGGTGAATAACCCATGGAGGCCTAGCTAGCTTGTCATCAGGATATCTACGTACGGTGTATGAAAAATGCAAAATTTGAGATATTAGACCAACACCTAAATATCACACGCCAAAATGCAGTCCTTGGAAAAAGACTTCAACCTTGGCATCACTGATTCGTTTTACCATGTTTTCAATTATTAGGTGTTCTCAGTTAGCTTTTTCAGAAGGCCAAAATTTGAGATTCAATTCTGATCAGTTCTTTCTGGAAAAAGCAGAACTCTGTAGCTCATTCAAGAGTCAAATATAGCTTCTTTTGGAGTTGCTACGGACCGGCCAGCATTGTGAGAATTCATCCTCAGCTTGAGCAAAAGTTCTTGTCAGTTGGGTTTGACCAACCAGGAAATTCTCGATGTTAATTTTCTCAACTTGCAGATATCAACTAATGGCTGAAATCTTCGCCTTTAGAATCTGTTAAATCTAGACTTCTGTGTTTTCGAGCTGCCCCGGAAGAAATCATTTCAACTCTTTTTTTCACATAGACTTGGAAACATTGGATAACATCGACCGTGTCTTGTACACTGTTCCTCCCATGAGCAATAATAATATGTTACTGGTCCACAGTAAATTTTGTTACTGATCAGGCGAAGTCAAGGAAGTGTTTGTTGGAGCTGGCCCCGCCCGAACAATTTCATCATCTTGTAGTTCACAGTTCGATCGAGCAGATGGATCTCCATGAGTTGGTGCAAGGGGGAACAGTTTTCGAGCTTTCTTCTAGAGGATTCTCAAGGAATAAAAAATTACCACGCCTCTAGCTATACTTCATCAGGAACTGACTTGTGTCGCATGATCTGCCCCGGGGGTGGGGAGAGCATTTTTCAACTTGTTGGTCGTCCTTGAGCCGTGCTGGTGAGCTGGAGCTTTAAGCTTCTAATAGCGCCAAACAGCGCCGAGAAGGTCGAGCTTCCCTGTCGCGGGCTCTGAGTGAGCTCTTTAGTCAGGCATCATTCAGCAGCCCAACATGTTTTGACCAGTAGTGATTCTCCCCCCGCACAAGTGTTTCTGTGCAGGTTTTAAGCTGTGCCCGCGAGCTTCATGCGGCTGAGACTTGCAAACTGGTTGCCAACACTTTCCTGATATCGTGCAGGGTTTCAAGCTTCTCTATTGGGAGTGCCTGACTGCCGCCGCCGCGCGCGCGTGGGGTCGACCGTCTTCCTCTCCAACTTCCAGCTACCTAGCTACCTAGCTGCACACAGAGAGACAGCAACCGATCGAAGATCTCGGAATTACTACATCCGAATATTGTGCAGTATTTCAAGCTCGGTAGTATTGGTCGTCGTCGTCCATCCCTGATCGACGCGGCACTCTTGCGGTTCCTGAAAATAATTTGGGGTACTGACACTACTTCTTCCTCTTCTGCATCTAGCATTGCACAGTTTGTGTCTTGAAAGCTGCTGTACACATGATCCACGATTTCCTTGAACATCATGCGTGCCTCATGACTCCTTGTGGGTGCTGCAAACATAATCGCTTGCGCTGCCCACACAACGTCTTAGATCGGTAAAAAAAATCTGTTTGATGCATCTTGCACTCATGAATCCACCAGGTTTCCAATTGCTACTACTCCTGCTATGGTTGTCCATGCTCTTCGTGCCCTAGGTTCGTGTGCTTTACACCTCGATGGTGCCTCTTGTAAAGAGCGGTCTATATATCGTCTTGAATCGTGCAGATTCTTTGAAAGGACAAGGATGAGATATTCGAGACAAGTCTTGCATACACTGCACGTGAGGAGAGCGACGGTTGTTTGGAGGCGCCCGGATAAAACTTGTTGAGGATCACCAGCCGATGACCAGGCATGTACTCTGGAGTCTTCGTGATCATGTGATGTGACTGTAGGCTTCCAAGGTTCATATCAAATTTCAAAGTAGTTGGAGCAGCGCGCTATTGCAATCGTAGATGGCGGACCGGACCGGCTCGCTAGATCGAAGACAGCTCGTGGTAAACAGCAGCCCAGACAGAGGTGGTCCGATCAGTCCATTGGATCGTAGAGCACCTGCAGCCGGTAATAGAATGCAGGAAGTTGTGAACTCGGTTTCAGATCGAAGAACCATGATACTGAGCAACCCTAGTCATGCAGGGCAAACCAATTCTTCAACTCCCTGTGCTGCTTGCAAGCTTCTCCGCAGAAGATGTGCGCAAGAATGCCCCTTCTCGCCTTACTTCTCCCCACATGAACCTCAGAAGTTTGCCTGTGTGCACAAGATCTTTGGGGCGAGCAACGTTTCCAAGATGCTGATGGAAGTCCCGGAAAGCCAGCGCGCCGACACCGCCAGCAGTCTGGTTTACGAAGCTAATGCGCGGATCCGCGATCCTGTATACGGCTGCATGGGCGCTATCTCCGCACTCCAACAGCAAGCACAATCGCTCCAGGCCGAACTAAACGCCGTACGTCAAGAGATCATGCGCTACCGCCGGTACGATAACGCCGCAGCCGTCGGAGCAGCTGCTGCGTCCCCATTAACAGCCGGAGCTGCCGTGATGGCTCTTGGATACAACCAAGCTGCTCATCAGCTGCAGGATCACGAAAGAGGCATGGTTTCTGCTGGCGCTCTTTCAAGCCAAACTACAGCATCCGACAATTACAGCGCCATTCCCTCCCCCAACAGCGTCGCCACTCCTGAAATGAAACCCGAGCGCAGTTACTGGTCTCCATTGAACTAGCAGCCGAGCCCTGCCGCTTGTTTCAATACTACTACTACTTCTGGATCTCCAAAGATGACTAGCAATCCCAACAGCTAGTACTGTAGCTGTTGTAGCTCTCATCGCCTGCAACACCACTAGACTTCGGTTAGAACTCTCCTCGTCACGCTCGTGCATTCATGAAATCGGTAAGTAAATTCCCTTATATTTTGGAATTCTCTTGCATCTCTCACTGTACATGATGCAGGAAAATCCTAGCTAAGCTTTCCAAGTTGCAGAACTGAGAAGTTACTCTACATATATATCTCAATATGGCAGCTTCAGCTCTGGACAATCTGGCAACTTTGAACACACAAATTCCTGTAGACTAGTCACTAGATTGATAAACAGAATATCAATCCAGATTCGATATATATATTACAAATGCAGCAGCGAGTTGATATTAGGTTGATAGATGTCTATCTAGTATTATATAATTTGCTGCAACTGCGATTCTTTTTCAGGCTTGCAGCTTAGTACGCGAAGTCATAGAAATTACAGGTTTGAGTCTATTTTGATCAAGATTCCAAGGATTTTATGTATTGCATTAATATTCACGCGACTTCGACTCCGCGTAATTACATGAATCACGAACTGGAGTGTATGTACATGTGAGGTGGTGGTCTGTTATTATTAGGTCCAGCTTGCAAATCATCTGCAGCTGAGATACCATCATGAACTTCTGGACTGATCTTTTGTGTATTGTACAATTTGTTTTCAATAGATTGGACGTTGAGATCTCTGCAAAAGACATTAACAGGTCTGTTCTAGAATTTATACCCAATGTAGAGCCTCAATTCTGCAACTAGCTCGCTTCTAGAGTCTAGATAATGGACTAGGTATTCTATTGACCTTGAGCTGCCTGGCTACAGCTCGTGTAAGTACAAGCATCTATACCTAGCTGAGATTCTGTAGGACCGATGAGAAGTCTTGGTTGATGGCTTGCAACCCAGCATCTAGTGAGGCAAGATTCTAGGCTGATATTCTATGCACATCTAGAATTCTAAGAACTAGGTTGATATTGGCAAGTGCTACTATTCTAAGACAAGATTGATGATTTGCTACAGCCCCCTTTAGTCAGACGTTGGGTACTAATATACGACTAGGTTGAGATGACTTGCTTATATACAGCCTCCAGTCAGGAAAAAGGTACCATTCCAATCTATCTACTTGCTGGTTAATGCAGGTTGCTATACTCAATAAGTATTCCAAGACTAGGTTGATATTGGCAAGTGCTACAGCATGTAGTCAGGCTGCAAAAGGTGGTGAATACCATATACCTGGTTGAGGCTGCTACCTACCTCTTTAGCTACTGATCTATCCAGTTTAGGAGGTCATTGAAAATAGCCAGGCTATACGGTGTAGCTGCCCTGCTCAGATCCCATATATCAATGGCACATGTCCATAAACTTTCTCACATGTCCTCACCTATGTAAATTGGGTATGGTCATTTGGGGGGGAGGGGGAGGGGGATCCAACTGAGCCTTAGGTGGCAGTTAGGATATCTTTCCATGAGGGGGCTGTTATGAAAAAACCTGTCATAACAGCCCTTTTTCATTACAATTTTTTCACCTAACTGGGCTCAGTCATCTCACAGCTCTCACAACTCCACATTTACAAAATGCAAGAGAGCTGTGAGTCACCTTACTCTTTTTAATTGAAAGCTATGTGTAACATAGGTTACACCACTAGTATTCATTAATTATATATTTCTAGCCCATTGCATAGCATCACTGTTACAAGGTTCGCCACAATGGCTTTCCATTAGGCTGCTGTGATTACAATAGCCCAATGGAAAGAAACCCTTAACCAGGTCATGTGACAAATAACTATTACTAGACTGCTCAACATGACCATTATCTGATGTAATTGGCATTTGGGAGGGTTTTTGTTCACATCATTAAGAAGTTTGTAAACTCTTTGCTAGACCTCATGCAATGTTCTATGTGTTAGTCGTATACGCATTTTCAAAGAGCAGCTGACCGGCACAATAAGAAGCTTAAGATGAAAGGCAGAATCCCTCCTGAGTCTTGAGTGAGAAATTATGAAGCATTGACTGACCAAGAATTCTAATAGTAAGGTGTGTGAATGATTCCCTAACTTTGCCTCTCCAGCATTCTATAGTGTTCAATGAATTTGGTGCCTGGTTCAAGGAATGCTTCAACTGATCTGGTATGGAATATCATCCGGATTACACTAATTCACTCACTTAATGTTAGATGTACTTCATTCTGCTAAGTGCAGTAGTTCGACTTAATTGTCAATAGAGAAATTAAGTACATATAGCTAAAAGTCATTGGTCTCATATAATCACAAATCTTCTTCATTTAACACTTGAGTACAATATATTGGTCACAACTACCTATATATGTGACTCTGGAAACTAATTTCCCTTAATTGTTTAGGGTTTTTCTGTTAACCTGTAGGATATGAATAGTTGCTAGCATTGAAGAAAAGTACATGGTTGAACACTGGTGACTGTAATGTACATTAGAAACAAAAATAAATAAAAAGTTAGTGACCAACCCTGATTTTAGATGCAATGCAAGCTAGCCCTATGAAGGGAAGAGCCATGTGATCGATCAATTTAGTAGAAACCTTTTAAGTGTCTTTTTTTGCTCATGTGCATTAATTGTGAAAGAGGGAATTATGTTGACTCAATTGGTGAACTCACTTGAGAGGTGAAGAGACACTCAAATGTCACACGTTTAGTTGGCAAGCTAACTGTTTCTCTGATCAAAGTGCATGAAAGGGAAGAGATAGCAAGTCAAGGCCTTGTAAGGTGAAGAGGTTTTCAATCAATCATGTTCATTTTGCAAACTAAGTATTGTTCCATGCACATAATGGGAAGAGATAGTACATGGTGAATCAGCCCTATAGGGTGCAATCGCATTCAGTTGGCAAACTGTCTGTCTGTCAAAAATCAGCTGAAATTTCTATTTGTCCTTGGATGGCAGCTTAAGAAGCAACATTTGTCCAACATTTGTCCATTAGAGTGAGGTAGAAACCTTACGCAGAAGGTGCAATTGCCGCTCATGTCTCTTCATCACCAAACAAAATTTCAGCTGTACATATCCCTTATTTGGAAGATCCTCACCCCGGGCCTTAGGGTGTGCTGTGTGCACCAATGTTGTGCAGTTGTTTGAATTTTTAAAGAACCACCAGTTTATGTTTTTAACCATTCCAGAATCAAAGAACCGTCAGTTCAAGTTCTTTGAAAACAATTCAAAATCAAATAACCATCATTTTTGGTTATTTCAAATCCCTCAAAGAACCACCGGTAAATTTCTGGTTAATATTTCAAAAAGCTCAAAGAACCAATGGTTTTCATGAAAGAACTGGCAAAGAACCAGCAATTTTTTGGTCGGCTGTTTGACCTTTTCATGTTCTTGAGAATCATGAAGTTAGTCACACATGGAAATTTAGTTTCCATAGTCACCAAAGCCAATTCTTTGATCCTTTTCCAAACCAAAAAGTGGGTATATACCTGAGTTGATAACCAGCGAGTATCTATCTCTAATTCTAGGAACCTCCCAATAACACTGGTGTGCAGTGCCATGATAAAACCACCCACTACTACTCTAGTGGTGACCATCCAAATATTTGAGGTTCACAATCTGAATATTGAGTCAGACTCCCACTATCTTGTGGTGTAGTCCTTAGAGGCACACGCCCAAATATTGGGTGACCCACAAGACTGGCATATATGACAATCAAAACACTTTTTTTTACTTGCAATCGGCTGTGAAAAGAAATCAATGGCGCTCCAACAATTGTCAGGCCTCAACTGCATTTAAAACTAACTTTGCTAAACTGCCAAATGGTAATGTACTCCGGTTTAAAGTTGGGAATAGTTGCAAACCAATGCAACCACATGGTAATGCTCTCCCACTCTTTGACCATAATAAATGTGATAAGATGAGAACAGTGAGTGGGTGGATTTCATACACCCTTACAATATATTACATTTACCTTTCTCCAAGGTATTGGCAAGTTCCACCGTCACTAAATGGTTGTTGTGCATGGTTGTTGTGGCCTCTTTTTCTTTTGCACCCTTGTGGATTAGATTGTGCCCAAAGTCACATGGTGTCTTTAGTTTTATGAAAAGGGAAACAAGCATATGATTTTTATACAATTCAATGTGGTAAGATTTTGAAATTATTTGAAGCCTATTGTTTTAGGTCAAATGAGGGATTTTGTAATTTGTAAACAACTTGCAATGTCATATAGTACATATACTGAGTTTGTATGGCAAGTTCCTCATGTCTCTTTCAAATAAAATTATTTAATTCCAAAAATTCCATTTCAACAAATCAAATATTCCAAAGCAATGTTTCATTTCCTTCACAAAAACTTTTCTTTGAGATTCTTTTTTGGGAAAATTTTAACATGTTCAAAAATAATATAACTTTGGTCAAACTTGCTATTCAATTAGGGTATGCAACTTCTAAATGGACTCATTTTATAGTTTGTAATGAAATGCTAAGATTTAAACCTTCCAAAATTCATGAATGTGGTTAACAATTCAAAATATAAACAATTCTAAACAATTCCAATTGGCATGTGAATTTTATGAACTTTTTTAAAACACCAAAATTAAGGAAAATGGTGATGCCTTATGTGACATGAATGTTGTAAAATTCTTTTAAAAAATTTCACAAAATTGTATCTTAAGTGATGAACAATAATTAGTTTTTGGAAAGATGAATAAATTTTTTAGAAAGCCAAAACTTTACATTTGTGGCTTGTAAAAAAGACATTGATTAAGAACTCAAGAGCATATCAAAAGTGCAACACCCTAAAGTAGCCTTGCAAATGCTTCATTAATGACCCATAATGCATAGACTCCAATGCACATTACATGTACCACTTCAATCAAAGGTTGATGTATGGTTAGGTGGACCAATTTTGGTGTAATATGGTTCATTTTTCTATTACATAGGTGTGATTCTAACTGTAACGTTGTATTGTAAATAATGTAAAACTGTCGAATGGCATTCATTTTGAGTTATAGACTTCAATATGTGTACATATTAATGCATAATTAATTGATATGAAAACCTTATAAAATCATAGGAGCTATGGACTTCTAAAGTTGGAAGTCAAGCTTAATTGTAACATTAATAGCAAGCAATTAAGTGAATGGACTTGGGTTTAATTCCATGACAAACTTCAAAACTTGATAGGGATTTGGTTTTAGTTTTAAATGTGTATTAATAAAATCTAGATTGCAAGGGTTTGCTTCATATGAAATGAAGTTTATGATTTGTGAACTTTTAATTGGTGAAAAATTCAATTATTTTTTCAAAAGTTCATATCATAATAAAAATAACATGATTTGTGTTGGAATTTTGCATACATGTACCAAACAATGATTTGAAGTTAAATTCAAAAATAAATGGAAAAAAAATTGTTAAAATCGTTGGACTATTCTTATCTAACTACCTAGACATCCCTTAAGGTGAAAAAAACAAAGGAAATTAACTTTTGGTCCACCCTACCATGCATTTATCTGCAAACTCCTAGCATTTTTGGACTCTTTAATATAATACATATGGTTTTTGATTTTGTTATAAACAACGAATCCTTGATATGGATCTTTTCATTTTTGTCATGGTTGCCTTTGTAATTATTAATCAAAAAATATGATGTGGCAAAAATCGTGTTGTTTTATGATGCTTCATTTTTTTGTGGTATATGTGAATTGATGCAACATAACCCAGTAGTTTATGGCATGTGAAAGCACATTATGTTGACCCCACTTGGGGTGTCACATTATAATATTTTCTAGGGGTGTGCATGTTTAAGTGTATCCCACTTCAAACTTTTGAAAACATTTCACAATATTTTTTTTTATTTTATTAGAATATAACCTAGGCAATTAGAAAAAAAATTGTTTCATTTCATTTTTTTAAATGGGAGATTGGAATATATTTATGGAAACAAATGTAGTGTACATATGTTTTCAAAAACAAAATTATATTTCAAAAAAAAAATTAAATAATTTTTATTCTTATGAAAATTGAACATATATTGAACCATGTCATTTCACATTGTTTGGACCATGTTTGAATACCATGTGATTAATTCACCAAAAAATATTTTTAAAAATGAGTTTTTCCAATAAAGATGCAATAAATGCGTGATAAATTGAAATTTTGACAAGTAATCACATTCACATTGAAAATGAAAAGTTCATAGTTAGAAGAGTCATATTTTACATTTCAATAAAATCAATTATTTTAATGACTAATGAAGCTTTAAACTTAATGTAGTCAATGAAACAATGGCCTTATTATACCAATGTATACTACAAATATACCCATGGATCCTTCAATATAGATAACAAAATTTATTATTATTTTCCAAATAATATTACATAGCATTATTTTTGTAAAAATAATAATCATAAAGCCCAAAAATCAAAATTGATACCCAAATATTAAATGTACCATTTTTTGGAACAATTATACTATATGTATTATAATACTAGACCCAAAAGTGCCCCAAAGGGGGTCATTGTAACATGCTTTCACCCTAGCATGAATTTTAATACTATGATGGGTTATGTTATAATAGACAACCTTCTCTTAAAGGTTTCTCTCCAAGGAATGGCCTTCCATGAATTGTTATTGTTGTCATTAACTATAAAGTTGGTTTTGAAATGGAAAAGTTAATCCATGAAGTTAAAAATTGAAAGGATTTCAATTGTGTGGTAGGAAAAACAAGACCTTGATTCTTACCATTTAACTCTACAATATTAACAATCTAAATGGAGTTTTAAAATTCAAAATCAATATTATTGTTAGAAGGCAAAACAATTCTTAAAAGGCAAGAGGACGAAGCCTAAAATATTTCATTGTTAAATGTTATTTTGTTTCCCTTATTTCAATGTTTTGACAATGATATGAAACAATTCAATGCTTGGAGATAATAGGGTCACAATAGGTAAATTAAACTATTTTCATCTTCCAATAAAGAGTCACATATCCCTCACATTGAATTGAAATACACATTTGTTGTTGTGACATATAGAAGGGAAGAAATTTGTATGGTCAAGGATAATTTTGAAATCTAGAATTCCACTCCATGAAACATGCAAAGGCATTTCAACAAGTCTAGAATCAACTTATTCATGAAACATGCACATGACTCCAATTTATAGATTTTGTACCATTATACAAATTTCTTGTACCAAACGAACAAAATTTCATGCAAGTATCCAAGCCCAATGAAACTTGACATTGACTTACATAATTCATAAAAAATTACCTATAACTTCATGATGAATATCAACTCATTATTTTTTAGGTCAAACATCTTTACATTTTGCAAGATTTTATTAGAAACCAAATGGTGCAAAAACATTTAAACGATTAATCAAATAATGTCAATTTTCAATTGAAATATGTGGGTAGATGTCAATGTTAGTTCATGTCCAACCTATTTTTTCATGAACTAATGCAAAAACATTCCGTCCACTAAAAAGGTGCAACCACTATAACATGAAATTTTTGTTCCAATTTCTCACATAGTGCTCTTGGCTAAGGTTTAAGGTGCTAACTTCCATTTAATCACAAATGGATTTTCACCAAATTTTAACTATTTAAAAAAAAAATAGCTATTTTTTTTATTATTTTGACAATTCTTTGAAATTTGTTGATATTTAAGCTAAAATATATTGTGGGATGATCACAAGTCTTATTAAATTTCTTATGGGATGATTGCCACCCATGCTACATCACAAAAATGAGAAAAAAGATCCATATTTAAATTATGATTGTTCATTGAAGTTTTTGTTCTATGGTGTTCAATCATTCATAGTTAAGAATATCACAAATACCAAGTATGATATGCTACAATTTTGTACCAAAAATATTGTACTCCATCTTTAATAAATGTTTTATTTGCATATTTAGGTTTGGGGTATTAATATGTCAAGAACTATGTCAATGTGACCTTAACGCCAAAAGAAACCTTAAATTAACCACAAGTAATTAGATACTTGGTTGGTTGGTAGAATGTGATGTGTCAATTATTAACATGCCATGTGTCAACTTAAGGTTAACATATTTTGCATTCCATCATTTTTAAAAAAAATTGCCTTGAAAACATTATGTCATTATCTACTTTTGGTAGTTATGATTTTGCTAACTACTACACCTTTTAAAAACATCACTTTCCTTGCCTTTCTAAGTTTCTTGAAGCCGAATGAAGATAGGAGACAAGGAAAATGAAACATTCAAGAAGGTTGATAATCAAATTACGGGAACATATTTTGGATAACTCTGAAATCAACCCAATGAATAAAAATATTGAAAAATCATTTTAAAACAATGTACCAATGTTTTTATTGTTTTAAAAACTTTTTAAAGGATTTGAAAAGATTTGAAATCAACATGTGTTTTAGAAATTTTTAATATAAAACTTAACATAATAATGTCATAAAAAAATTTAGGGTTTAAAAAAAAAACTTTATTTCAATTTGTAAATCCTGGAATTTAAAATATTTTCTTTAAATAACCACTGATGTTTTGTGAAATTGAATTGATTGGCTAACCCATTGCCTTTAAAAGGACTCACTTAAAGGGGCACTATTGGTTCCCTAGAGTGTGATCACACCCAACTTTACATAGTGATGTTATCAAGGATGCAATTTAGGTTTATATCTAATATATTAATTCAGCAAATATGTCTGTTTGTCTGTCAGTCAATGACAGGGCTATACCCAACTGACAGCCGTTATTTGTAGGGTAGGTAGTAGGTACCTACTAGCCTAGGTCACAGAGCTTGCTGAAGCCACTGGATCATCTTAGGTACCTACCACCCTACCTTAGACCGGACTAGACAAGGCCCCGGAGGCAATCAGCCCGTCTCTCGAGAACGGCACCCAGGCCACGGACAGTTGTTTGAAAAGAAAAGTTTTTTTAAAAAACCAAAAACATCAACCAAACATTGTTGAAATAACACACATGTGTATTATGCACAGGGTTCACACTAGTAATTTCAATTTGACAACCAAAAATCATAGTTGTTTTACAACTACCTATAAACCACAAATGTTCCATGCTAAATGTATTGAAAGGTTGTTCTTCCCCTACAATTCACTATTTTCTCACATACAAGGAAAAGGACATACTTTTAAAACATCCCAATATTTAAAGTACTCGGACCATGAAGCTAGCAAGCAAGGTGGATGGTATTGAAATTTTTTTGATGGAAATGAGTAGTCAACAACAATTATGGTAGCTTTCAATCCTACTCACATAGTTGTGACCTACCAAACCAAGGAGGGGAATTTTTTCTACTAGGAAGATGAATGACAACTGTACTAGAGTTTCTTGGCCATTTTTTAAAACCCCATCACAAGAAATAGATAGAAATTACAAGCTTTTTAGGGGTCGATAAACATTCATTTCAATTCATATATAAGTCTAAAGATTGTGCTCTTAGTCTTGCAAGGAGTCTAGAGACAAAGTGGGGGATCATGAAGCATGAAATGTCAAAGTTTGTGGGAGCATATGCATACATGTGTTCATTAAAATGTGAGTGCTAGCTCTTTGAATGATACACTTGACAAGAAGAAGTTGGAGTTGTACAAAATGAAACATATGAAGAGGAGATCTTTTAATATTGTTATTGTTGGCCCCTTCTAAAAAATATTGCAAAGGGAACCTAAAGCTCCAAGTGCCTCCACTATGAAATTGTTTTGAGTTGGGGGAGGCTACAAAATACAAAAAACTTGCAACTTGAACAAGAAGAACTTGTTGCAAAGACGAAGGTTTGCAAGGCAAAACAGTTGTGAACTAGTAGAAATGATGGCAGGACCTATCAAATAGTCAACGCACAAGCCTGGATCAGCCTTGATGTCTACTATGTAGTGCAACTTATCGAGTTGCACACTACTATATCCTCGACCTGCTACTGACATTTCTTTTGCTAACCACTGTACATTGGGGTTCTTCATGTTTGAGCTCAAATGCAATGCATAATTGAAGTTACATTATTGAACAACATGAAGATTCCTAACATTTTGGCATTGGTCTTTTACATTACAATTACCATATCTATCGCTTATGTTTCATGTTGATTAATTCCCATAAAAGTTGATTGAAAAAATATATAAATTTGTAAGATCAATGATAGTTTGGAATTGGTCTCTTACATTAAGATTTACATACTTGTCATTGATGTTTAGCATTTAAAATTTCCCAAAATGTTTGGCCAAATCAAATTACAATTTTGAAAGATCCCCAACAACCTAGCACTGGTTTCTTATGTTAAGACTAGGTAATCTTTTTGGAAAAGGTGAGAAGAAGGCTTTTGTGGTTTTTCTACTTAAGGAAATCGCCCGAGATAAGTTATTATGCTTTCTCAAGGGTAGCAGCAGCTCAGCCTAATGGCCTCACCGGCATCTCAAAAGGAGGAAGGAACAAGGGACCCAACTTATGATGTGTGTGATGATATGAGATGAGACTACAATGTACATACGGTACCTACAATGACTGATGTTTGGCACAAAATAATTTGCAAAAGGTCTAGCTGCAAAAAAAGAAAATTTCATTGATATTTGTTGAAATTGTTGAAAACTGAAAACCACTGAGTTACTCTTACATATGCACAACACGAGATGTATTTTCCATACTTATTCCTCAACTGTTGAAATTCGTTGAAAATTAAATTTGAATCTGCCAAACCTCATTTTCTAAAATAAATAAATATCAGCAAAGAAAGTGCTGAACATTAGTTGTAGGTACGGTATGTGGTTTCGAGATAATAGCCTGAACAAAATTGTTAAAGAGTGAAACGAAGAAAACAGTTGCTAAGAAAAAAAAGCAAGCGCCGCTGCCGGGGATCGAACCCGGGTCACCCGCGTGACAGGCGGGAATACTTACCACTATACTACAACGACAGCTGTTACAAGTGCTCTGCATGAAAATTTATTATTATACAGCTGCATATAAAGGTCTTTCTTCAAGTACGTTGAATCCTTTTTATTGCTTGGGACAAACATCATCGCCACTAGTGTCAGGAGAATACCTGTTGCGGCCATGGCAGCCATGCGGAAGGAGTAGGAGGAGCACCGCAGTTGGTGGTTGTCTTGTCCTTTGGAATCGGCAGGTACTGGCAGGGTATATGTATACCCTGGACCAATGGTTCTAAAACTCAAAGAAACAGGTCAAAGAACGTACCCTGATGAATCATTGGTTGTTTGCTGTTTCTTTCATGAGAACCACCAGTTCTATGAACGTGTTCGAAAACCTGGAACCAAATGTTCAGGTTTTTTTTTTTTTTTTTAATTTTTTCAAATCAAAAATTTGGCAAAATTTTTTTTAAAATGAAAAAAATAAGTCAACATTAAACTTAAAAA
>Ga0116231_10000129_pt1 | contig 96497 bp, 60 predicted proteins | sample S1TSphgellanicum_2_FD_89695 | JGI IMG/M metagenome (GOLD analysis project Ga0116231, IMG submission 89695) | Host-associated microbial communities from peat moss isolated from Minnesota, USA - S1T2_Fd - Sphagnum magellanicum MG | ecosystem: Host-associated > Plants > Peat moss > Unclassified...
AGAGAAAAGGAGAGAGAGAGAGAGAGAGAGAGAGAGAGAGAGAGAGAGAGAGAGAGAGAGAGAGAGAGAGAGAGAATTACAGAACTATTCTGATCAGGACTAAATCTCTTTCTTTTTCAGGAATCTTAAGGACACTAATACAAAGGATTCAAACAAAGTTAATTGTTGAATATTGTGAATTGGAATCCTTTGCAATGTGACATTCCTTTTGAGTACCCCGGATATGCCTATGCCTTAGCAGGCCGACTCTTTCAGATTGTCATTTTTCTTCTTCTCCTTGATGACCACCAACACTTGCAATGTGCAACAGGACTTGTCACCTCAACAATCACAAGTTTGAGAGTATTGTTACAAGCTTCATGGCATCTTCAACATGTACAAGGAATTCCGTGATCTGATGCAGAGAAGAAGGTGAGAACTGTGGTGAGTGTTTTGAGCTTTGTCACATACTGTGGTCATGCCGGGAGAGTTGCTGAGAGCACCACTTCCACTGGCATAGGCTTCACTTTGCTGCTGCAGATACTCCAGCATCTCCCTCTTGATTTCCCCCTCCATTCTCATTGCTGATCCGTTTGGACTTGTACCTCCTCCTCCAGAAGAATTGTTTATCAGATGATTGCTTCTCATGACCAGCTCGCCAGCTGCATGACTTGATCCAGACCTCTCCACACAAACTCGAGCTAGTGTAAGCAACAGAGCTTTGCTCACTCTCTGCACTTGCTCCACATCGTAGTACCCACACTCATGTTGCAGCAAACCGGTGGCCGGTGTAGTGGCTGCTGCTGCTGCACCTCCTGCAACCTTCACTGCAGACGGCGAGTTCGAAGATTCATTCCCTGCAGTTTACAGAAGAATTTCAATGCATGAGCTCCTGGCACACTAATTCTTCTTCACTAGGAATTCTTCGGGACTTCAGCAGGTCTACATGTGTTTGTTTGTTGTGAAATTTGCACAACACAAATGTTGACCTCTAGAGTGCTGCAAAACTCACGCAATCGTTGTTGTACTACGTACTGACCTTCGTGATGGTATTCCCACTTGTAAGAGATTAAGTTTCCCGACCCAAGAGCTCGCAAGGATCCAAACGACAACATTGAGAGTTGAAACAAGTCTACAAGAAGCTCCAGTGTTTGTTTGTTTTACTCGAGATCTGTTGACAATTGATCCGATTCTGCTGCTGCAATGATCAGTTGGGATGTTGGAGGCTGCTGCTTGCCCAAGAAGTGCGCCAACTGGTAGAACTTTCTTACTACTAGAGATGCATGCATTCGGAGAAAGTCTTCATCCGCCAGGCTAGAACAACACCAGCATCTGCAGCATCAAATTGCCTTCAAATCATAAGAAGAAGAAGAAGAAGAAGGAATCTCATCAAGATTCATCGACCACAGCAGCTGCATGATCCTCCACACTATTTCTGCTTCAGCTTATCATCGGAAACTTGCTCTTCAAAACAGTACTGGACATCACCCAGTCTCCATATGAGCATGCTGCTCAATATATATCCTCTCATGGCATCAAAGATCAAATTCCAGTCTAGACAAAACACAGGTCGAAATTCTTCTGCAATTGTACATCTAGATGATACTATACATAGAGCTCAGAAAATCATCTGAAGCCGTGGCTACTGAAACTTGCCTTCCCTGGAGACAAAAGTTCTGAACATCGTGGAGATCATGCAGCTCTGGTTCTTTAAGCTGCTAGTTCTTCCAGACAAACTTCTACAAGTCTGGTCAAAAAATCATGAACTGATCACTAAACTACCAAAACGCAAAACAACAGATTCATAATATGTGAGAGATCTCAGATAATCATGTCAAAGATGAGAAGAATAAAGAACTAAAAACCACAGCGGCTCCTTCCAAAACACGCAAAGAACACCACACATACACATGAAGAGAGTCTAGAAGAAAAAAACAGAAACAAAAAACCAAAGAAGTTAAAGTTTGCAAAAAAGTTTGTTCACGAAACACAAGCTTAATTAGAAGTTAAGAGTATATGATCAAATACATGGGTGGGTGCAGAATAAATTCCAGATCATGAACTGGGTGATCCAAAGTTCGAAGCTTGTTTGTGCAGATCAAAAGTTGGAAGATTTCTGCACATCAAGTTGAGTTGTTTTTGTGCTGATCTGCAGATTCTACTGTAAGGAGGACAAAGTCCAAAGTGCACAACAAAAACAGATTCAAGGGATTCATGGAGTACATAACCATTCCCCGAAGGGGAATCTCGACATTCTGATTGGCTATCAGGTCATGAGTTACAAGCTATAATTAAAACCTTTGACCTTAGTTTGATTAGCATACCCGACCTAGTTAAGTTAGCACAAGGTACCACCCTCAGCTTATCATTGACCCAATGATTCCATAAACCTTTGCTTTGTGGATGAAAATATCAATGGTTGATGCTCTCTTCATGGATGAAAAGAGGGTATTTTGACTCTTCTTGTTAGGGTCAGTTAGGTCTGAGGTAACTGGCCAGAGGGCTCTGGTTATAGTTAAGGAGGCTTCCAGGTGACCAGTGCCCTCTGGACTACCTATTTTGGGGGTAAGTAGCGACCTCTCGTTGGTTACCTACCATTCCGGAACTACCCAACCAAATTTTGAGAGGATGATGATGGGAATAATTTTGAAAGTGTCATGGGAATTACTCCGGACATGATGAGGAATTTGAATTAATCTTATAATTAACAGAAGTGTGTTTTTTTTTTAGGAATTACAAAAAATTGTAAACTAAGTGATGATCATGCATAGGAAGCTGTGGTTTTTTATGGCTAATTTTCCCAACCTAGTGGGAGGAAAAATGAAGGTGCTAAAAAGGTACAAAGGCTATTTTTTTGGGGGAAAAAAAGGGCTCAAGTCATCACATTACGTATGAGGAAAAAAAATTCTAAATTTGCCATATTTAGAGAATAGTTTCTAACAAGTTCTCAAATTATCCTACGTTTTTCTACTTCCTCCTTGGACCTCTAGCCAAACTTGGCTAAGTCCTCATATGCATGATAGCCAAGCCACCTACCTCACAAAATTGGAAGGGGAAAAAAAAAACACTGTTAAGAAGATGTAGAAAAAGTAGTGGCCATCTCTAAGACTAGGTAAGCCAAATCTGGATATAAACCAGGTATGAAGCACAAATCTTTAATTTTCCTTCTATATTTTTGGTTACACAATGATAACCAAATACAGAAATCTAATGATTCTTAATATTTTACTTTCACAATTGTGGTGATTGGAACCTTCCAAAATCACTTCAATTGTAAATTTTTTATTTCACATTTATACAGATCTTTCCAGTTAACAAAAAAAGGCTGAGATTCAACAGTGACCAAGTCTTAAGACAAACACATGGCCAATTCAATATAAGTATGTGATGTTTGTTGTAATTTAACATTATTGTAATGTGGGCGGTTACCACATTCAAGTGTCAAGGTCTACTGTGGTAGGAACAGCCATATGTTCTGTTGTAGTGATAATTAAGATTTTTGCACTAAGGAAAGAGGAGATTGATGGTTTAGATAATTTGTCTCCATTTGTGCTCTGCTCAGTCATCCTCAGTCATATCTTCTCATTTATCTGGGTCCCCTTGGGAAGTGCTATATTTGAAGACACCCAGTTCTAGTTTTGGAATTTCTGAGTTAAGTTGAGTACTCTAGTGCCTTTTCAGGTTCGGTAGAAATTATATTATTTTTTTAAATGTTGAAATTTTAGAAAATTAAGGTCCCTTCTTGCTGAAAATTAAAAAAATTATTGTTTATTGAAGCTAAAATTTCATAAGATTTATGAGATATTTTTAAAAAATTTCTTTTGTCATCAAAACATCTCCTAACAAGCTTTGTCCAACACCTTTTATAAGTTTCATGGTGCAACTTTGCAGAGAATTGTGTTGTTTGTCACAAAAAAATTATTTTTATTTTCTTTTTGATTTTGTGTATGCAACAAATTTTTAGAAAAAATTGTGTTTTTTAGTGTGTGATGATATGCTAGTGATTAGTGTTGTATTTCTTGGAGGGGAAGATGTGAATTCAAAATTTGTGCTACGAAGCAAAATGTTGGTGTAGAACATTGTTGATGAATAACATGCGAATATTTTAAAATTTCAAGAAGCTTTGTTAAAAATTCAATTTTTTATTCTATTTTATTTTATTTATTTATTTTTGTGTGGACATCAAATTTTCAAAATAAAATAATTATTCAATGATGAGATGCCAAACCTGAAAAGGTACTATGGTGTATGCATAATGTAAGCTATTAGAACTATAGGCAAGTATGAAATTGATTTGATGCAAGTAGTTTTTATAAACACTATTTTTTAAGGATATAGAAAAGATGAAAAAGCAAGGGGAAAGATGTTAAATAAGTTATGCGTTTTTACATTACACTAGCAAGAATTTATTTCGCTTCTAACAAATGTTCCTTCAAATGTTGTGTGAGCACATCTTTATTCATATGCAGGTCCAACAATAGGGACTTGATTATTAGTTCATCCTAACACCCTTTCATTTCATTTATCTTCCACCCATTTTCTTATAGCATTTCGTATTCGTCTCGATACATCACATCTTACAATTATGCATATTTCATGATGGCAGTGTGGTCATACCATTGAGGATTTGTGTATTCATTTGTTATATTGTCCGTGCGACAGTGAGTGCATTGCAGCCCATGATACATTTCGAAATATCGTTGCAGCTATCTCATTAGAAAGTGGAGTTCATGTACAAAGAGAGGTTTTTCACCTTTTCCCCCGCCACATGCGAAGATGAATATATATTGTCATCACCAAAGACAATTTTCTAACCTTGGCAGATGTTGTCATTGTTGATTTGACTCGTACAAATTTGGTGTAGTGTGTTTCGATGATGATAGCACATGTAGCAACAATTGTCACTCAAAATAAATCACGATCCTATGCAGAATGAGTGCTAGGAGATGATTTCATTCCCCTTGCCATAGAGGCCTATGGTTGTCTCCATCCTTGTTTTGATTCCTTTTTGACTTCTTATGTACATGCCAATATAACTTGTCATTAGCAAACCTCCTTGATACTTTCGATGCTTTTATCTCATTATAGGCAATGAATGTTGATAGCCCTACAATGTGCGCAAGCCATCATGATTTTTCAACGAGTGTGCAAGCCATCATGATTCTTCAACGAGTTGCCATGCTTAATTACAATTTTTCATTTCTTTCACACATACCAGTTAGTGCACCTCCATCACTAGCTGATTTGTGGCAAAGGATGCCCTTTTAGCATTATGTCTTCCATTTCATTACTATTTTGTTGATGTTCTTGGTTTTCCTTTCATGTGTTTACATTTGCTTCGACATGCCTTGCACTTTTTGTGGGTGGATTTCCATCCTTGTTTATATATATATATATACATGATATTTTGTTTAAATTGTAGACAATACAAATGTACTGCCTGCTTCTTTTTTTCATTGTTTGCCCTAGCCAAAATCTGCATTTTTCTCAAAAAAGATGGATAATGCCCAGAAATGTTTTGGTGCTGCCCATTAAACACTTTGGGTCCTGCTACACACATTTTGGGTCTGTAATGGACATTGTGATGCTGCCCATTAGGCACTTTGGTTCTTGTTATACACATTTTGGGTCTGTAATGAACATTTTGATGATGCCCATTACACACTTTGAGTCCTGTTGTGCACATTTGGGTCTGTAATGAACATTTTGGTGATGCCCATTTACACACATTGAGTCATGTTATGCACATTTTGGGTCTGTAAATGAACATTTTGGTGTTGCACATTACACACGTTTGGTCCTATAATGCACATTTTTGGGTTTTATTATGTACCTTTTGGGTGTCCATTACAAATGCAACATGTGCATAATAGGACCCAAAGTGTGTAATGGGCAGCACCAAAATGTGTCTGAGTACCTCCAGACACATCTCATCTGGGCCATAAGTACTACCTGCAATAAGGACCATAAGCTTATTTGACATCTTCGAGCACAAGGCCACACCTGGGTTGATATACAGTTCAGGAATTGATAATGAGAGTTGACTGAGTTTTTTTGTTTCTTGGGGGGAGGGGGATCAGGGTTCTTTTGAACCTGACAAAGAAAAAAACACTTCGACATCAAGTTATGACACTGAAAACATGAGCTCAGTGGGGATAGCCTAGTACAAATTTGAAAAAATCTTCTCTCCCAGTCTTACACAGCAGAGGAGGTGATGGGCTCCACTGTTATCAACTCTTCATGGGCCATGTTTTTGGATTTGGAGATGGTGAAGAAGATGTCACCACTCTCATCCCAATCTCATCCTGGTATGGGAAGAACACCCCTGATGAGTGTCAAAAAATAAAATTGTCTTGTACTTCCATGTGCATATTTCCAAGAGGATAAGTACTTGGTACTTAACAACTCTCTTCTACACAGGTGTAAGATTTGGAGTGGAGAGTTAATTCACTACATGAACAAGCAGCTACTCTCGCACACCACGAGGGATGAATGGTGGGTGGACAGGAAATACTTTCCTCTTGGGTTCCAATTACCCTAGATAACCATGGTTATTGGCAGATTACTCCAGTTGCTGTTCAAACTACCCAACCACTAACAAGCCCTTCCCTATGTAGGAACCATCTATATGCATCTAGTAACCACCTATTTTCCTACCTACTTATCTACCTACAGGACAATTTTTTTCCTTGAGAGGTTACCATGGTGAATCTAACTGTATGTCTCAATTGGGGATCATCCACAACTGAGTCATAGACCATTTCCAATGGATGATGTGCTGGTGGTCGGCTTCAGCCTTGTTGGAAACCCAGTACAACTATGATCCTTTGGACTGTAAGGGTATTATAACTAATGCAGGAGACTGTTATTTTGTTGCTCTTGTATGTTGGAAGATGGTACTTTAAACTGCCATATGGAAACCTGCAGAAAGCGGGATCTGATTGAATCCTGTAACTGGGTGGTTTGTTTCGAATGGCATGGCATGATTTGGTGACTTGCCAATCTGATCAAGTGAAGACTGAACTGAACACTGAACAGGGCTTTGACATTTTCCTTCCACCACCCAAGGAAGGTTGCCTGGCCAAACTTTGAGCTTTTATGGGCATGGTGGACGGAAAGTGGTGCATGCGAGAGTATCTTTGTTTACGTCATCACCTAGCCGACCATTGCAAAGCTTTTTTAGTTTGCTGAAGGATTGCACACTCATCAAGGTAAGGTGGTGCTGGAGCCCTGGTCCCCTAATTGCTGGAAGACTAAGTCTACTTAAAAAAGCTTTTGCTTTCATTCAACAAAATTTACCACACCTCATGATAAAGCATTAAACAAATTATTGTACCACTAAAATAAAAATCTCCAATGAATGCATGTTAGCATCAAATCACAAAACAAAACTAGAACCACATAAATGAGGTGCCCATTTCTTTATGAATCCAAGATGGTTTTTTCAGCTTAAATGGTACATCCCGGTTCCTTGGTTAATGTGCTTAATGCTTTGATTTCAAAATATCGGTCTTGGCATTGTGTGTGTGTGTGTGTGTAATGCCATATGGGCCAGGGCCCAAGAGGTGACTAATTATTTATATCCAACAGAGGGAGCGGTGAAATCACTTTCAACTGTAATCCATCAAAGAAAATTCATATACAGTAAACCCCTTTTATAATAACGCCCTTGATGACCATTTTTTAAAAAAATTTTTGGGTGACATCAACGAATTGTGATTTAAATATGTATAGTCACATTCCATATAAACCCTTACAAGATTGTGACTATAAACAACAGTATTTTACAAAACAGCTTTTCTATATCTAAGTAAAGGTTGTCAATTGTTTAAAAGTTCTTACATGGGTTATTCTAAGCTGCACTATGTATTATTTTAGCCTTGAAGAAGAAGGTTGGGATTTCTGCTTGTTTTAATGTGATGATTTATATTGAGTTTGAGCTTTTTTTATCTATTAGTTTGTGTATTTTGTCAACTAGATTTTTTTAATTAAAATTTTATGCTTTTTTAGAAGTTCGCATATCTTTTGCTTGTTTGCATTAAAAAGTTGTTGCTTTTCTTTTTCAACTGGATTCATTGGAATCATTGTTGTTAGTTTGCACAACTTAACACAAAACAACACCAACATTGTCAAAAAGAATTATTATTTATAAAATCTTAATATTTGTTCTAAATTTTCGTATTATAATCATATATATATATATAATGCTTTGCAAATATGTTGTGCTACTAACAAATGTGATAATGGCTTTGAAAAATGATGTTTCTTGCTAAAGCGGATGATTACCAAAGAAATGTGCAACACAAACCAAAATGTGACTACAATGGGCATGACTATAAAGAGAGTTTACTATAATTTGGAATATATAAACATGAACTATCATTCATGCATTCAATGAGGTGCTCAATTGCTCTAGAATGTAATGGAAGAAATATGTCAGCATTTGAGGACATTACTGTCTCCCTCCAAGAAAATTCAGAGGGAACTGCGCTTCCATGACAGAATGATCTCAAATGCCACACAGTTGAATCAGGGTTGTCAATATTGGTTGACACATATCCACAACCACTGTAAACCCTCCATAAAGCACTTGGAGAAATTTCTTAGTGTACTTCACGCCACTTTTCTGTGCACATGCATTCTAGGAAAAAGAAGGGATCTTTACTCTTATTCCTTCCGAGTGCGAGTGGAAGGCATGTTAGCCTTATAAGTAGGTGTGAGAAGAACCCTTGACCTCTTATGCCTTGTGGTCACGATAAGTTGTTTCCAGTGATCCACACATCTTGAGGCTCATGATGATGTTAGCCTCGTGCTTTACAATGGGTAAATCCCATGAGCAAAAGACATTCCCAAAATATGGGACCAGGCTCGACTGCCACCTTGTTCAAGTCCGCTTATTTTGGGGATGCTTTCACCCTAGGGTTTTACGCCACACTAAAAATCAAAAAATGCACTGTGCATTAGAAATCCAATCTGATTCCCTAGATGACAAAGAAAATGAAACACCGAGATAATATTGTCACTTAGCCCTTATACAAAAAAAGTAAGAATGACAATAATTCTAAAGTTCTTTATGTCAAATTCAACATACAAGGAAGAAGAATAGGAGTTCTGCCCATTGACGGTGGCGTAGTAGTAGTGTATTTCTAAAGTGTGATAAAAAACCTTCATTCTTCAAGTTTAGAATGTCTGATGTAGAGTTGGCATGTGGTTAAAGTTTAGTGATTTTGGGTATATTCTATTTGGATGTATGAACCATTTGTAGATATTCTTGGAATTTTGTTTCGGTTAGTTTATTAGTTCTTCACATCTTGAACAATAAGGAAAATTATTGCTTGTGTCCCCTAACATACGAACATTCTACTCTAGTGCCCTTTATATGAGCGTTCCCCCATCATACTCTTGTCCCATTTGTTTTGGACAGATTTTATATTCACATCCATGTGTTAAGTCAACATTAAATGCCTTGTAACATCATCACTCTTGAAATTGGGTTTTGCAAGTAGTAGGTTTATCCCACTCACTTTTCAAAAAAAAAAAGGTTTTGAACTTGTTATGTGTTGTATGGTGTGGACTAACAAGAGAAGTTAAGATTTATCTTTTGTGTGGGATGGAAACAAGCAGAATAACTTTGCTTGGCTGGTATCTCACTCTTATGGTTTGGTGCTTATCAATGCACCCTAAACTCCTCAATGCCTTTTTTGGATTTAACAGTCTTCACGTATCACTAATGGTGTGCTTCCTCATGCACCCAATGGGTTGTTCAAAGTTGGTACTTTAAGTGTGAAGCTCAAGCATTACAAGGAGATGATGATGATGTGGTTTCAAACTCATTTGTTGTAGAACTTTGAGTTTTGATGACAAGTGTGAATTTAATTCACATTATTTGTATTGGAAACATATTACTCTATGGTGAGGAAATGCAGCTCAATTGCATGAATAATCTTCGTCCTAATTTATGGGATGGCAAAGAAAAAACTTGTGGTTGAATTTTTCTTTTGCAACTTATTGATGGATACAATCTGTCTTGATATGTGTATAGTTAATTTATTTGGGCAGGGATTTCTCTTTTTACATTGGAGATTCACGTACAACACCAAGCACTGGTTGACCAATTGCATAAGCTTTTGAAGTAACCTGTTTGCAATGACAGGAAAAGTTGGGACAGAGTATGATACTTCAATTTTTGCAATGGCAAGTTTTCCATTAACTTCTTCTTCAAATAGATACAACAGAGCTGTTGAAGAGTAACATCAGGTCCAACTACGAGATTTAATTTCACCATTACATCCAGGTTCTATCCACAAGCATGATTGTCATGGAACATAGTTGCCAGGAATTATGGATTAGTATCAATTTCATAAACCCTTGTTCTGCAGTCTCTAGCAAAGATATTACAGTAGTTATGGCCTAAGATTCTTACACACAGCCTCGGCTCAAAGTACAAATTTGCCAATATGCAAGCAGCTTCCCAACACTGGGTACAAAGAAAACTTGTATACAATATACTTCCTTGGAAACTAGATATAGGGTAGGTGTGGACATAAAATCAAAGAACCACCAGCAAACTACCGCCTTTGGAAGTTGAGGAACTTGATTGTTGAGGCAAATACTAGCCAGAAGAGGCAGATGAAGCCAATCAGCACAGCTGCACATACACCCACCATTGAGTGTTTGAAATCAAAATATGAACGTAGGTACTCTTTGACGGTTCCACTAAAGCCTGGTGCATTGAAATTTGTATCTATATCACCCAACTGTGATGCCACCAAACCATACAGAGTCCATGCCACTGGACTGAGATAGTAATACCATTTCCACCACGGAGGCATCCTCTGCAAAATTCACAAAGCCAATGATAAGCAGTCAAAAAATGCTTTTGGCAAAAAATCGCCAAAAGGCAACACTGACTCATAGTCACTTAGTTGAAAAGTGTAGTTTGCAGTTGATTAAACATGCAGGTTGAATGGATTATATAAAGATGACTAACCCTCCTAGAGAAAAAAATTCATCAAGGATGTAAAAAAAATTTCTATTGCAAGCTTCAGGGTTCAGTACCACGGTTGGTTTGTTTCCACTTACAGATACAGGGATGAGGAAACCGGAGAATAGATTCCAAATTGAATAGAAAGCAGATGATATGACTGCTGCCAACTGCTGTGATGGTGTGAGTCCAACAGCCATCATGCCATAGAAAGTGAAGTATGTGAAAGTCAAGAACATGAACAGTAGATACCAGAAAAACTTAGCTGCAACCACATCCCACCCACAACACAGGTTTTTCACTTACAACCCTCAGCTTGAAATTAGACAGATAGTAAAACAAAATTAGAATAAAATCAACACTGGCACTGTCAGTCCCTCAGAAGCAGATGTGCTCTCTACAAGTTTGCAATATTTGGTCAAATTGTCCTACAAAGTGGGTTTCAAACTGAATGTTACTGATTCAATGATGTGTTTCCAATGACATTCATGAACTCAGTAACACCCAATTTCAGGAACAACAAAATAGTGTCCACGACAACAATGTACAAAAACCATGGAGTGGGTGTGATATTATGTCTCATGAGAAAGTGTTGATCGACAAAGAACAAATGTGTACTATGCTAAGCAAATCACAAGGACAGCATTTGGTGGAGTGGAGATACCTGCGGTCCATTGGAAGTTGATCATGGAGTATGTGATAAGTGCATACACTGTTGACTGAATCAAGATGTATGGAATCTCTACAAGACCCTGCACAACGAATTGGTCTGGTCAATGATCCTGGGGTGCAAAAAAAACCCTCCAGAAACAAGTACATGAATGTGATCACAATAAACAAACCCGAGCATCAAAGTTAATGTGGAGCACATGGTTTCTTCACAATATAGGTGGAAAACATGGCCGTGGTGTAACAACAGTGGCCTCATAATGATGACACTGTTATAAGTAACATGAGTGTCTTCTTGAATACCTACCTGAGCAATAGCGTAAGACAAAGGGGCATACATGCCAGCTGCTCGCTCTCTGTAGAACACAGACCTCTCTACTGCCACTACTGGTTGCACACTGGATGCATTATTCACACCCAAAAATATCACAGCAGCATACAATGCTCCCATCACATTGAATACATCCTGTTGTGTTCCCCTGTTGTCCATGAATCAACAAGTCACACAATTCACCTCAGGAAAACCATAGCAGCAAGTCTTATTATTGGCAAGTTCTCAGCAGCTTTGACAGCACAGAAGTGAAAATGATCAATCCCTCTGGAATCTTTCAAGTGTGGGGAGGCTAAAAGTGATGAAAGGCTTGAAAACCATCATCAGAGAAACAGAAATGCATGGTGGGAAAATTGTGTACCCATCTTTCTGCCTTCAGGTCAACTCATCACAAGACATGTAAGAATTTGGCAAGAGATGATACAAAACTCCAGGAAAAATTGGAAGCATTGAGCTGTGTGAGTGAAAATTGGCTGCTTTACCTTTTCGAACCAAGGTTCCAGAAAATGGACCCAAAAATCAATGCACAAATCGTGGTGAAGAAGAAGCGAACAGCATTGTAATAGGGGCTCCGCCAGTATGTGAGCTCTTGTTTCCACAATGTTGCCTGCAGTTGAGTCAGGAAATTCCGAGCAAATTCAGTAGGAAATTCCAGGTCATGTGTGCCTGGTCCCGGAACACTCAGTTCTTTTATCACAGCCTCTGTTCTCCTGCAATTATCAAAACATGTTTTATTGTATCAATACAGGGTTCAGGGTTTAGGGTCTGCAGAACTTCTGTTGAGTTTCACTGGTGCTCTCTACATTACAAATCCCATGATCTATAGAAGGTATGTAAGATCTGTGTTGCAATGAAGACACCCACAAGGACTAACCCTTCAGATGATTCAATGATCCAGCTCATGAACAAGAAGATGTCTCATATTATTCTCTGAGAGCAGTTGCAATGTATGAGGAACTTGCAAATGACAGCATAATAAAGTCAATAGCTTCAAGCTCTAGCTGGAAGACTTACTGGTACAAGTCTGAGTTTCTGTAAATGTCTGCAAAGTCCTGGCCAATTCGGATTTCTGCTGCTGGTGTACTAACCTCCAGCATCCATGTTGCTGGATTATATGCTTCTTTAATTCTTGGAACACCATCAATTGCCTGCTCATGTTGTAGGATAACCCACAACCAACCATGCTCATTTTGCACTCTCGGAAAAAAAAGAGAATCGACTTACTAATCTAATCTACCACAATATTTTTACATTGTGCCATCCTGCTGTTGTTGAACCTTGAGTGAGCAACAACAATGAAAAGTATATTATATGGTGAAATACTATACCTGAAAATACTCGATCAACACTTGTGAATGGAGCCCAAGTGGACCAGCATAGATCACTTGCCCACCACGTTTCATGAGCAGAAGCTACATGGCACATTAAAAGTCAAAGAATGTCTCTTGACAAGCAGCATAACAAACCAATCTCTTGATCATCATAACAGTAAGAACAATTCCAAATCCTGTTCCTTTATCTGCAAGGATCAATCATAGGTCTTGACAGACTCAGAAATGCAAGCTGATGCACGACCCATGACATCTATCTTCACAAGATTATAATTGTTCTCAATCTGATAATATTGTAGCAAAAATCAGAGATCATTGCAAACCTCATCGAAGGCCTCAAAGATGTCGATGCTTGGCTGATGTATAGTGCAAACAACAGTTCTTCCTGTATCCACAGTATTTCGAACAGTACGCATGACAATTGCTGCTGCACGAGCATCCAATCCTGATGTAGGTTCATCCATAAATATGATTGATGGATTGGCCACCAGTTCTACAGCGATTGTCAGTCGCTTCCTCTGTTCTGTTGACAGCCCAGTGCTGCCTGGAAGTCCCACTAAAGCATGCCTCAAAGTGGTGAGCTCCACCAACTCCATAACTTCATTCACAAATGTCTGCAAAAAAATCAAGTCCAACAAGTTCTATTCAATTATATGCATACCTGTTTATGTAGAGCATTGCAAGTCTAGACTTTGATTGGGTTTCCATAACCTTGAATCTGCAAAGAGTACTGAACTCGAGAATAAATTGTTGCAGAATCCCAAGTCAAGGAAAACTAGTTACAGGATTCACACTTTATACCTCCCGAGTTGCATGATCAACTTCCTTTGGGAGCCGTAGCCATGAGGAATATGTCAAAGACTCTTCAACTGTGACTTGTGGGGAATGAATGTCAGTCTGCTCAACATAACCTGCAATGCGAGCAAATGTTTCCTGTTTTTTGGGATATCCTGAAACCCTGATATCACCTTCAATATACCCACCTGTCTTCCTTCCCGCAAGAACATCCATCAATGTGGTTTTCCCTGCTCCACTGACTCCCACTAATGCTGTAAGCACACCAGGCCTGAACGCACCACTAATATTTTGCAGAAGCTGCAGCTTGTCAGATGTCACACCCTCCCCCTTCATTGCCTGTCATAACAAAATTTGCTGCAATTAGTGACTAAGAAAAATCCAGAAACAAGAGATTACCAACCAGATGGCTGTGCTCTGCTAACTTAGCTTTGGACCAATATGTCATGATCTGAACAGGAATGATACTTCCAATCAGCCCTGAATTCCACCACTAGAGGATGTGATAAGAGTGACATGATGTGTTTACACAGATGGCAGGCACAGACAAAATGTATTCCTAAGCATCTACAATCATTGCATTCACAATCTGCAAACTCAATGTGAAGTTAAAAGACACTTACAGAAGGCATATCAACATAGTAGCAAACATTGTGGAAGGTCAATGCCAGTGGCTCAAAGGGCAAGATCATGCCCTTCCGTGCCTGGACACGGCCCTCCCTTTCAACATCATCATCAACTTCAACAGATGTTTCTTGCACACCACTTTGCTGCCCCGATGCAATGACTCCCATTTGAATTCCATCTGAAACCAACAAAAACTGTTCCAAACTCAGTATAATCAAACCAATGCCCATCATTCTGTTTGTTGCTCTCTCAACACTGCATCACTAGACTTCCTCAAACCCATGACATAGCTCCATCTAAACTATGTGTGATGCATATCTGCAAGGTGACAGAAACTGCAGTTCTATTAGTACAGCCTACTGCAATGACCAAAATCCATGAGTGCTGATCATGTACCTGCACCAGCCCCATTAGCAGCTGAAGAGGCATGCACCGATGATGGCAATTTGCTTTTATCCCGTTTCGAAATAGCAGCTCGATTCTCAACTTTTTCAATCAGAACTTCTTCTGGCACTAATGCTTGGGGCCTGCCGAGAGCTGATCAAAACAAAGTACAAACTCTCATCATGAACATAGTTTCAGATCCAATTCTTTTGACAATCTCTAATGGGATCACAATGATCATCACTCAATCAAAGAATTGAAACAGTGTGAACTCACAATGACAAATAATAATAATACAACAAGTCCAGTGAAAATTTTAACTTACGTTCAAAATATCCCAAAGCAAATGTCACCAGGATATTGAAGGCAACAATGTAGCCTACGAGCGCAGCAGCACCAAGCCAGTACCAGTACCCCCTTGTGAAAATTCCTCTTGATTGCAGTATGGTCAACCCCAGTGAATTCTGCAATGTGAATTCCACAAACTTCTTGTAAGAAACTACAGCAATTTTTTTGTCCACCGGATATGAGTCATCACTTCACACCAAGCACTGGACCTCCTACTAGGTATGGTCCAATGTACATGTGACAGTAAATCATGGAAGCATTCTTTGTAATGGATTTTACAACCAAAGAAGGGGTTCTCAAAGACACACCGCCTTCCATCTGGGGGCAAGAAACTCGTTTACAGCAATGGCATTTTGAGCATATGAGAGAGGTGATATCCAATAACCCCATATCCACCATGGATGTATATCCTCTGCATCACCACATTTGCTGCAGATCAGTCCTGGAATTGAGTGTCCTCTTGCGCAAAGTAGCTCAGTGGGTTTGGTCAACCTAACATCTTCTCTACATGAATTTGGAAAACAGGAAACTTTGACCCACCTCCTCCATAGTCAAAAAAACCACAGATTTCCACCAATCTTATCCAACATAATGAAGAAGCATGTCAATCAATGCTTTGCTATATCAAGTCTACTTCTAAGAAAGTTGTCTCCACCACTCTTGGAAGTCTACTCCCAATGAGAAGAGTGATGCATTACCCTTGTAATGTAACATTAACTTTGCAATCATCTCAGGATTCAATCATCTTCCTAAGCATGCTGTTGTTCCTAGAATAAGCCAATGAGTACAAGAACAAAATGTCTTTGACAATCTTTTATGTAAGTGTTGTGAGGGGTAGACTTACGTCTAGCAAGGATGAAACCACCAAGTAAGAACACAACCAGAAGTGCAAAGGAACCAAATGTGTTAGCAATGACCATAGACCGTCCGAGTGCCCCAATTGTCCGGAAAAGTGCGATGGCCAACTGATGCATCAGAAATAGCAGGAGAATGTACCGGAAGAACCTGCAACAAGAGCTCTCTAATGTATAAGAATAGTTCTTCAAGGAACAACATATCTGGCATACAACCTCAAGCACCAATTGAAGAAATGCAATTGTAGAATCAGCTGCAATATGGTAGTTGGAATCCAGCATTATGATTCCAACTACATACAAAGGCACCAACAACAACAAGATTTGCAGTACACATCCTCACCACATAATAAACATTGTGAATGTACAGATGCCAAACCCACATAAGAGCACACAAGATGGGGATAGTTATCTCACCTGCCAGGCTCAGGAGCAAGGCCAACAACATAATAAAAGATACAAGACCAAATGATAGATTCTGCAATGGAATACGGAAGTCTCAACAACCAGCTTGGAACCGAGAAAGCCCACGCAGGATAGAACAAATTGTCACGTTGCTTGTAGAAAACAGGGAGGCGAGCCACCATGATAGACATCTCGGAAAAACCATTGAACATCATGTGTACCAGTGCAAAGAAAAGTGTTGACAAGTACAGAGTACCATACGTCTGAGTTGTTGGATGCAACCTTGTCCGGAAGTAGAGAGTGGCAGCAACAAATGCCACAAACCCCACCTGCACAAGTTCAAACCCCAAAAATTTTGCTGCTTCATGTGAATCTGAGCTTCTCAATACATGGTCAAGAACACAACGTCCAACTAGCCCACCTTGAGCAGTCTGACAAAGGGTCTTAGTATTGGCAAATTGACAATCATGTCACCAAGAGAGGCATAGATTTTCTATATGAGATTTTGATCTTTGCTGCAAAAACCCATCAGAGACATTATTACTAAAGGAAGGACTGTAGCCTGGATCCTTGAACCCACTTACCTGGCAAGTGCGGAAGATATATAGAAAGCGATTGCGTTTGATCAGCAATATCTCCCTTGCAGTGCATGCTTTGAAGAGCTCCCACTTAGATAAAGCAAACTTCTTGTGGACAAGAGCTGCAGGATGGCTAGCTGTCTTGTCAAAAGGTGTACTTAGGTGAGCTGAAAGCTCCCGTCCAACCTCAAATTCCTTGAAAGCTTCTGCCATTGTCACCACAGGCATGTACTGATACGGCATCCTCTTGTCAGCCCAATATTGTTCCTGATCCTTCTTTGATGTCACCTGCCCAACTCACACTCAGCCGATGAGATTCATGACAAACACAAAGTCTCAAGAGTACCTGATTGACCACTCACCCTAAATCTGGATGCTGCCCAGCTCCAGAGAAAACGCTTGTCAAAGTGTGGAGACATGTACACCAGATGGCCGATCCAGTTTCAGAAACTATGGCCAGACTTCCTCAGTTGAAATGAAGTGGGGAAAAAGCAACATGCTGCTTAGTACCTACCTCTTGAAGGAAGTCTGCAACGCCTTTGCGTGGTGGGAGTTTGAAACCCAGAGTCTCGAAAAACTCCAAAATCCTTTCACGTGGTCCCAAGTAAACAATATGGCCCTCAGCTATGAGTAGAATATCATCGAATAACTCAAAAGTCTCGGGGGCAGGCTGAAGAAGAGCCATCAACACAGTTCCCTCTGACAAATGCACAAAGTTGCGAGTACACTTGACAATCTGATATGTTGTTGAACTATCCAAACCTGTTGAGATTTCATCCATGAACAATGTCTTCTTCGCTCCAACAACCATCTCACCTGTGGAAGAAGATCAAGAATGAAAGAGTCATCACGAAACCAACCTTTGCGCATCTTACATTTGAGCATATCATGATCTCCAATGCTGCATATCAAACATATTATCTGCAAATATGTTTTTACAAGATCTGGTGGAAAAAATTCACCTGAGGTCACACGTTTCCTCTGTCCCCCTGAAATGCCACGAAGCATCTCATTGCCAACAACTGTATCAGCACAGATGTCAAGACCGAGGATTTTCATAATGTAGTCTGTAGTGAGACTGTGCTTTTTCCCTTCCACTGCTACTGCCTAGAATACACATACAGAAAAAAAAATCATCAGTCAGAAACAGAACCAAATATGCTTTTCTGAAGCTTAATCTTAAATCATCTTGGTGGAACTGTGCAAGAAGCTCTCAAATGTGTGCACCAATTATGCACAACTCACCTTCATGTAGGCATCAATGTCAGGGTCTGGGTGAATGTTTTGCTCCTTTTCCCTCTTAGCAAGCTCTCTAAGAAGATCTGCAAAAAGAAAGAAGGGCTCAAGGCCAAAAAACAACTCCTTTAGGAACAAACACGAACTGCCTAAAATGCTGAGACAATCTCAGGTCACAACTTCAAGTAATAAAAGCATCAATTGAAGCAAAGGTAGGGAGACACAAAAATGACCATATCTGTAGCCCACTCCTTGGCATCGAGCTGCAAAATCCAAGGTCTCTCGTACAGTAAGCTCTCCAATATGGTTATCATTTTGACTGATGTATGCAGATGTCCTTTGAGGCACAAACTCGTTGAGTGCATGACCATTGTAGGTGATTGTTCCTGTGCTCTACAATGATATATCCCACCAAAACCCAACAATTCATGAACTGATAATAATAAATACTGCTGACTATCTGATAACAAGATTGAAGCCTTCTAATCTACACATCCACCCTGACAAACTCATTGGATCTTCCACTTGTGAACTTAGCTCCTTGAATGGAAAATGATTTATATGCTCTAGTCAAGAAGTTTTGATTGTGTACTCAATGGCTCAAAGTGGCAAAAGATGCAAAGCAACCCAACTTCTTCCCCTCAAAAAGTCATAGACGGGAGTAATGGAATTTCACCTGCAGATCTGAGTCAAGCTTGCCAGCCAAAGCAAGCAGAAGGGTAGATTTACCAGCACCTGGAGGGCCAAGCAGCAAAGTCATCCTGGCATGTTCCAACAAATCAAGCAACAGAGAGACATTGTTTGAGAAAAAAGAAGTTCAAACTTGGTTGTTTGCTGCTCCACACTGATCCCAAGAAAAAAAATAATCTGACTAGCTGGAACTTAATCCAGACCTGTGCACATCCTTTCTTTTTTAACATGATTTGCAGAAAGCAAACTTGCAAGGCTGCCACAATTCAAAATACACAGTAAAGACTTTTTGATGGAAACTTGCCTTCCAGGTCTAACAACACCACTGACATCATGCAAAATAGGGAACTCTTGCTTATTTTTTGGCCAAAGCTTCAATTTTGCCAAGAGATCCTGCATCACCATCCAATAGCAGCAGCAGTAGGAGGTTTTTCAACTCATACTCATGAACACAATATAATCAACTCATCAACTAAGAGCATGTCAAACTCTCATGTAATAATATTATATTCTGTCATGGTGGTTTGAAGCTGAAATTTTTTTCCCATCACCCAAGGGGGAGACTAGACTTCCAAATGCGCTTGCTACAGACAACAGGAAAACAACCCCAGAAAAAAGAAGATTGTGTCACACAGATTCATGCAAAAATTCACACCTCCACAATGTTTCGGGTGAAGTTGAGGAGAGTTGGCAATGCGCGGTTTCCCACATAGACTTCAGCATTGATAAACAGATTCTGAAACCGCACCTCAACTGTCGGCTGCTGTATACCCACTCTGCACAACGAAAAACAAAAATTTGCAAAGCAGAGATTGACATGGGTGGGTTAACAACTATTTCCCTGGAGATTCAAGGCATCACTAGTAGAAGAAGAAGTCTGAAGAAGACAAGCTTGATTGAAGCAGGCAAAGTTTGATGTATGCCATGTCTGCTACTGCAGCTGTGAAACTATGACTTCAGGTGAAGTATAACTGTAAATTTCATTGTAACTTCCCCAGGATCATGCCCATCTCAGGAAACTCCCAAACTGGAATTTCAGCTGCAATCCAAACCCTTGAGAATTTCTAGATGAAGATGAAGACATAGTAAAATTTCGAGTGTTGGGTTTGTGTTTCTTTCTGTGTGTGTTTTTTGCTTCTTTACCGTTGAAGGCGTGATAAGATACGGTTAAGGAGACGCTCATTGTCCTGCTCGTTGGTAGCAAGAGCCTTCTCAACGAGGCTCTGGCGTTCTCCTCGTCCTAACCTTCTGACATCCACAGGCACAGTCGGGTCCCCCGTGCTGCGCTTGGAACCTGTCGACTCCAGAATTGCAGTGTGGAGTCTGTTGTAGGTGGGTAGCTTCTCGAGAGCAGCCCATTTCAGCGCCTCCTGGTCGTCTTCCTCGGCTTCCGTGCTGGAGCGTCTGAACGCTTCCCGTCCCTCGCCTGTGTCCCGCCATATCCTCGACCCGCCGTGCTTCCTTTCGAACCATAGATCTCCTTCTGGCGCTGACGCTTCCGCCATTTACGTTCTTTCTTGCGCTGCTCAGGACTCTTCTCTCTCTCCCTCCAATCGATCTCAAACAAAGTGGGACTCCTCTACCTCTACCACCCTTCAACAACGCGCTCTCTAGCCTCTCGCCTCATCACGCTAATATCACTCGCAACAAGAATCCCACGGACGGAGCCAAGCTCTCGTCAACAAGCTGCTTGTTGAATCCACAAAATGCCCCCTGAGAGACACCTCACTTCGCCAACTGCGCCAACTGCAAAAAATAAGAAGCTGGTCTCCTTTGCTTCAATACGCGGATCAGACTCCGTGAAAACAAACACAGCAGAGAAGCTCTTGCTGCAGCTTCCTCTGTTGGTGAAACAACTGGGGAGGAGCAGCAATTCAGAGAGAAGGCTGCTCTTGCTTCCTCTCTCTTGAGCAAACAAGTCGAGCCGAGGTGCAATTCAGAGAAGTTCTCGATCTTCCCTCTCTTGAGCAAAAACAATGGGCGAGCAATTCAGAGAAGAGGTCTCATGGTCTTCCCTCTGAAGTGTCTTGGTCAAAAAAATTTACAAGTGGGGACCAATTCAGAGAATGGGTCTCTTGATCTTCCCTCAGTGTCTTGAGCAACAAAACAATTGGGGACCAATTCAGACGATGGTGGGTCTCTTAATCTTGAACCCTGTCTTGAGCAACAAACAGTTGGGTCCCGACCAATTTCTTCCTGAGCATTCACCAAGGTCTAGTAAGAAAACTTGCTTGAGAGCAAGGAAACAAAAGAAGCTAGCTGATGATGGAATTGGTTCAGTTAAAACTTGGAATTAGCTTCACCAACAACACTTGTGATTTCAATTCCCCAGAAACCATCACACTTCAATCACTAGAATTGTGCAGAAACAAGGACATCAGGAAAATCTTTTAAAGGAGTCGCCGAACTCCATTCCTCCTCCTCCTTTCTCGGACATCCATCGGCAGCGGCCACAAACAGTGCGAGGAAGCACCACTACGAATGCCGAACAAGAACAAGAACAAGAGCCACTGCTTGGTTTGTAAACAGGGGTCATTCCGCCCCTGTCATTCCGCCACTGCAGAACAAGCATGTATATTACGCTTGTAGTTGCCCTACATCAGGGTGCGTTCCAGAGTCCGGAATACGTACACAAATGTACTTGGCGCGATTCCGCCTGCAAATGGTTACAGCTCCCCCAGGTTCACACCAGCCTTTTTTCCGCTGGCTATATATAGCCAAGATGCTATATATATTAAAAATAAAAAGTGCTGAAATCATGTGCTTTTTGGGAGTATCAATAGCCATAATTCGACCAAAATTTAAGAAATACCGCCAGATATATATATGAATGAGTTCAAGTAAGTTTACCAAAAAATATAGAAGGATGTTTCTAGAATTATAATTTCATATTAAGCTGATAGCCAAATCTGGCTAAATCTTCCTGGAGAATCAATCGCCACTTTGGCTGTAACACAAATTTGCCCAAAAACACACTAGTTGGAACTAGTGTGATCACCCGCCGATTCCGCCTAGAAATAGGCATCCCTAGTCTCTAGGTTCACACTAGGATCAATTAAAAGTGACATGGCGGATTGTTACTGGTTGTGTTATCCGCTTTGGCCGCGGGTTTTGTGGCTTTTGGGGGCTCTCAGGCCCTGGTTCGGGACCTCGTTTTTAGGTTCAGTTCGTAAAATAAGTCGCAGGTGACATATTGATGACGTCATAAGGATTCTGACGCCACGCACAAATGACGTCATCGGAAGATACCTATGAAACCATGTTTGGGTGCCGTATTTAGGAGATGCGAATAACATCCGACGGCCAATAATCGTCCACGATTGTCGTTTGTCCCGGTGTTGCCATCCGCTAGTGAGATTCGGGATCTGATTTTTAAGGGAAAGCGCCCTGGAAGGGACGAATTTGTATGGATGAGAGACGTCTCCTTTTGGATGATATATTCCACACCCTCAGTGAATGAGGCTCAGTAACTGTCTTCATCCATTGGATTGGATCTCGTTTACAGACAATGGTTTGTCCAGAGGGTATTGAATAGGCTTGTGTGTGTGTAGGTGTGCAGGAAAAATGTTATGGCCAATAAAATTGCTGGATTTTGGTGGTCTGAATTTTTTTTTAAAAAGTTATTTTTGAGTGAATTAATAGTTAAATGCTTAAGTAATAGTTATTGATTACACTGTGTTCTTTTTTGTGGCAAAATTCCACCATTTTTTGACAAAGAAATTGAGAAAATTTTGTTTTTTGAGTGCAAATTTGACTAATTTTGCTTTTTTTGAGGGGGGGTGGTCAAATTTCTCCAAAATTTTGATATAAAAAGAAAGAAAAACAAATACTCAATTGGTAGGTTTGTGAGAATTTTTGAGGAAACCCTAGAAATGGAAACCCTAGAAAGGGATCACTTTTTTCAATGTTGAGCAGAAAAGGGTTGTGTGTAAGCCTGAAGATAAATTTTCAGGCCAATGGGGTTGCTGGATTTTATGGTCTAAGTTTGTTTTTTTTTTCGGTTATTTCGAGCGAAGTGACAATTGATGTGTAACAGACAAGGTTCTAGCACAGTCAGTACTTGTTCACTTTGTTCTTTTTGGGAAAGGCCAAAGGCCCGTGCACTCATGTTTTGTTGTTTTGTCATCTCCTTGTGCACTTATATGCCAAGGCTCTGCCCTTGCCCTAGAAACTAACAAATGTGCAGAAGTTCTTCAAGTTGCAACTAGACTTTTTCATGAGAGATATTGTCTGCTTTGTTTAATTGTCCAACAAGGTTAAGATTAAGGGTTTCTTTTAATACTTAAAAAGTGCAATTTAAGTGTTAACATCTAAAGATTGTGGAATTATTTTAATTAAAAAATTTACAGAAGAACATGTACTTTGAAAACTTTTCTACCATTTTATTTGATTGTACAATGCACAAAGTTACGTGAATTTCTTGTCAAATGGAAAAAAAATTACACATTAATATGATGGAGAACATGGGAAAAGTCCAAGTATGTTTAAATGACACTCAAATACAATCAACCAAACATTACTGAAGGTCTATGTATGATAAAGACAAGAACAACACAATTTTCACCCTTGTATTGAAAAGGATGACAACTACTATTCGAGTCAAGGTTGGTGAATTCCTGCAACAACTATGAGAAAAGTCTTGGGATGAAAACAAAAAACAAAATGAATGACTTATGGATTGTCATTCTCATTGAATTCACAATGGGAATCAATCATGGACCCCCAATGAAGGAATGAATTGTACGTGGAATGTCATCCTAGGTACTTTCACATGCGCATTGTGCAAGGTCCCACAGTCCATACTCTTTTCACTATTAGTCAAACTAGCTTGATGAATCACCGAGGGGGGTGGGATATGCGAGAAGAAACGCCTCAAGAGGACATGCCAATTGTGTGCAATAGTGTTTGCAGATAAGGTCACTCCAGGTGGCCCATTATAGGCGGGTAAGGCAAGGGTCCCAGCAGCCCAGGCAAGACCCATTGTGGCACCCACCGGAATGGGCCAGACTGATGAGTCCATTCCAGTACATAAGCCACCAGGATTATTATGTTATGTCTGATCTTGATGCGGGCATCTGAACCGTTGGTTATTGACATAGAACTTCTCCTCAAAATTGACCATTACGAGATTGGAATCTGCCAAATTGGACCATTCTGGTTCTTAATCTGTCTAGTGATCTCAACAAAAGGTAATTCCACTATGGCTTTATGTGACCCACCTCTCCCAACAACTCAACGTCCACATGCAATTAGAAAGAATTTCAGTTGTGAACGGATTTGAGAAAAAGGGGAATTCGAGAACCACAACAAGCAAACACTGCCGACAACAACAACCTTATCATGTAGGGTCAGGGGGAAGGAGGGGTGTGAAGGGTGTGGTAAGGAAACTCAGACTACTCTTTTTGAGGCATTGAAGATACTAACAACATGGAAGAGTTTGTTCTTCTAATTGGAAAAGGATCTTTTACTCCAAAATGGAGTGCCATGATACACATGATCATGTACATTCACGCTAGCTTTGAAGAGTAGTGGACCAAAAAAGCTTTTGTTGATTGTGTTTGGTTTTTGCAAACAGCTTTTGTTTTGTTGATCGTGTGTTTGGTAAATTGTGCTTGGTTTTGCAAACACTTGTCTGCCCTACAGAACGCCCAAAGTTTTCAAATCTATTTCATGGTTGTTGCCAGATTGATGAACAGTGTCAATGTCTACATGTAATGGGTATTCTTACCATTAGTATTGAACATTGGATGGAAGCTTCGTTTTACGCCTAGAATGATGGGTTATACATATTGGACTCTTGTCACTTGTGTTTTCTGACCATTCAAGTGACTCTTTCATGCATGTATTTTTTACTTCAATTGAGAATTGTATAAGAAAGTTGGTTTTCTCAGTAGCCTAGCTCTTCAACCATATCTTGCCCCATTATATTATAAAAGAATTTTGAAAGATTCACCTCTGAAATTGTGAAAGTTTGAGGAAAAGTTTCCTTGTTCTTAGTTTGTACACATTATAATTATTAATATCCAAAAATATGTACTTTTATGTCTTTTACTTCAACTACAGAACCAAAGTCTCTTTAATTGTATGCCACATCCTATTCTCACTTGTACTTATTGTTCATTAGGTTTTTCTCATTCATTTGTACCTTTGATCATTTGTACCTATTTTTTTGTAACAAATTAAAATAGATTATAACTTCGATTTTGTATTTGGCAAAATGTATTAGTTTTTTGTTGCTGAGTAAATTAGATTTTCTTTATTTATTTTATGTTTGGGTCATTTTACTTACTTTTCAGTTGCACATTAAAATATATTAGAATTTCAATTCAACATTCAATCACAATGTGTATCCAGTTTTTGGTTGGTAAATTTTATAAGGTTCCTTCAAAAACTAAGTTCAGCCCACAAAAAATCTTGAAAACATTTATAAAACAAACAAAGACATTTGCAGACAAAATGAAAGGAGGTTTTCATTCACAAAATAGTTTACATAATCATCAATTGTCAAAATTGATCATGTTTCTAATTAACTAAGGATAGATATAAACATTCATCCAATTTAACTAGCAAAATAATACCCTCCAAAATGCAGGGTACCCACAAAATACCAAGATTGATCTAAAGCCTTATGTCTGAAACACTCCAATGTCATGCTTCCTTCAGACATAGGTAGCTACAACAGAAGTCCAACAAACATCCACTACCGTTTCTGGAAGTTGAGGAACCTGATTGTCAATGCAAATACCAGCCAGAACAGGCAGGCAAAGCCAATCAACACAGCTGCACATACACCCACCATTGAGTGTTTGTAATTGAAATACGAGTGTAAGTAACCTTGGACAGCTGTTTGACCAAAGCCCGGTGCACTGATATTTGTAGTTATATCACCCAATTGAGATGCCACTAAACCATACAGAGTCCATGCCATTGGACTGAGATAGTAATACCATTTCCACCATGGAGGTATCCTCTGCCAAGTTTCACACAAACCCAAGTAGTAAGACTTTCCAAAATCCATTATGTGTTCCAGGATGTAATGCTCAGTTTGAAAACTGCAGTTTGCAGTTGATTAAACAAAATTAATTGTAAAAAAAAAACTGAACCTTCTGAAGAATTCATCAAACACATGAAAAACACGCTCAGGGTTTAGTATACCACAAACAGGTATGTGCACTTACAGTCACAGGGATGAGGAAACCACAGAAGAGGTTCCAAAGTGAATAGAAAAAAGATGATATTATTGCTGCCAATTGCTGTGATGGCGTTAGTCCAATAGCCATCATGCCATAGAAAGCAAAGTAACAGAAAGTCAAGAACATGAACAGCAGATACCAGAAAAACTTAGCTGCAACCACACCCCAACCACAGCACAAGTTTTTTTACTTGTAACAATCCTGATTGTATCATCTGGAAAGTGCATTGATAGTTAAACATTTTCTTTTCCTTTAGGCAGAGAAAAATAGAATTAAATCAACACTGCTGCTTCAGTCTCTCAGAAGCACATGTGATCTCTCTACTTTGCAATATTCAGTCTTGAATCCTACACAAGTCTCAAACTGAATATTAACATTTCAAGTATGTGCTCATAGACATGTACTACTACCCTAAACAAATCACAAGGACAACTTTTGGTGGAGTGGAGATACCTGCAGTCCATTGAAAGTTGATCATTGCATATGTGATAGTCGAGTAAATGATTGCCTGAGCCAAAATGTATGGAATCTCTACAAGACCCTGCACGGTAGAGGAAGTCTGGTCAATGATCACAAAATAATTCCTAAGAAACAAGCATGAATGTGATCAACATAACCAAGAATCAAAACCCACATGGACAAGTTACTGTGAGCACAATGTGCACACATCATGTACTTGATGCAAACATTTGAAAGTGCATGGGTTTCATCTTCAGATTGTGAGCTGAAGACATTGTCATGGTGTCCCAGTGCACCTTCATAACAACGACACTGTTATAAGTAACTTGAGTGTCTGAACTTTTGTTCATACCTGAGCAATTGCATAAGGCATAGGGGCATACATGCCAGCTGCTCTCTCTCTGTAGAAAACTGATCTCTCCACTGCCACTATAGGTTGCACAGTGGATGCATTTGTTATCCCCAAGAAGATCACAGTAGCATACAATGCTCCCATCACATTGAATATATCCTGTTGTGTTCCCCTGTTTTCATGAATTGAGCCACAAAAATTCAGCATGAAAGCCACAGCAAACCTATAGCACAGCCCTACGTAGCTTTGGAAAGACGGAAGTGAAAACAATCCCTTCTGGAATCTTGAAATGTGGGGTGAGAAAACAAGACTTGATCATGGCATGAAAACCATAGAATCAAGAAGACAGAATATACAGTGGGAAACCCTATACCAATGTTTCAGCCTTTTTTCAACATGAAGAATTTGCCAACAGATAATACAAGCTCAAGGAAAACCTTGAATCGGCTACAGGTGTTAGGGAAGACTACTTCCTAAATTACCTTTTGGAGCCAAGGTTCCAAAAAGCTGTCCCAAAAATCAATGCACAAACTGTGCTGAAGAAAAAGCGAACAGCATTGTAATATGGGTTCCGCCAGTATGACACCTCTTGTTTCCACAATGCTGCCTGGACTTGAGTCAGGAAACTTCGAGAAAACTGAGAAGAAAATTCCAGGTCATGTGACCCGGGCGCTGGGACACTCAATTCCTTGATCACAGCCTCCGTTCTCCTGCAATTATCAAAACAATAATGTGTTCTATTGCATCAACATTGTAGACTGAAAAAGCTTTCATTGGAGCTGAATAGTTAAAATCTTTGTATCACTAGATTCTCCAGTGGTGGTGCTCTTCATGGCAAATTCACCTGATCTACAAGGCATGTAAGATTCTGTGTTGCAAGAGATTCTGCAAGACTTACTGGTACAAGTCTGAATTTCTGTAAATGTCAGCAAAGTCATGGCCAATTCTGATCTCTGCTGCTGGTGTAGTGACCTCCAGCATCCATGTCGCTGGATTATATCCTTCTCTTATGGGTGGAACACCATCAATTGCCTGCTCATGATGATGGATAACCATCCACAACCTCACTCATTTTCACTCTTGGAAATGAGAATCAACAACTAATCTAAGACTACAAATTCAACAGCAAAATGTATGCATTGATCCTCCAGAATATAATGTTGTGTGGTCCGTTGTTGAAGACAAAGCAACAAGTCCGTATAGATGATGTGAAATATTGTACCTGAAAATAATCAACCAAGTATTTTGATCGGAGCCCAAGCAGACCAGCATAGATCATTTCCCCCCCGCGTTTCATTAGCAGAAGCTGCATGGCATGGATATCAATCTTTAAAGAACAAAGAAATTTCACAAGCAGTGCAACAAAGTCAGGCTCTCAAATCACCACAACAGTAAATCCTAGTACTATCCTAGTTCTCACTAATCAGCAACAATTGCCTGGAGAAAGCACTCAGAAAAGAGAGAGGGATGGCCTGGACAAAGGAATCAGAAAAAGAGAGAAGGATTGCATGGTCAAAGAACTCAGAAACTTGAGGGTTCAGCATTGACATCTATCTTCACAGGACAAATTGTCTCAAGCAAATGTAGCAAAAATTATTGAAATTGAGGATCATTGCAAACCTCATCAAAAGCCTCAAAGACGTCGATGCTTGGCTGATGTATAGTGCAAACCACAGTCCTCCCCATATCCACAGTATTTCGGACAGTACGCATGACAATTGCTGCAGCTCGAGCATCCAGTCCTGATGTAGGCTCATCCATGAATATAATCGAAGGATTGGCCACCAGTTCTACAGCGATTGTGAGTCGCTTCCTCTGCTCTGTCGACAGCCCAGTTCTGCCAGGAAGTCCAACTAAAGCTTTCCTCAAAGTCGTGAGCTCCACCAGGTCCATAACCTCATTCACAAAAGTCTACAAAAAAAATTCAATACAGTGAGTTCAAAAACCATTCAAAGTATGCATATCTCAAGTACAGCATTGCAATATACTTTGATTATGTTTGCATAAGCTCATATGCAAGATTGAACTAGAATATACATCATTAAGAATTGTAATTTCAGGAAAACAGACATGAAATCTTCACAAGTCTTACCTCCCGAGTTGCACGATCAACTTCCTTCGGGAGCCGCAGCCAGGAGGAATATCTTAAAGACTCTTCAACTGTAACTTGTGGAGAATGAATGTCAGTCTGCTCAACATAACCTGAGATGCGTGCAAATGTTTCCTGTTTTTTGGGATATCCTGAAACCCTGATATCCCCTTCAATGTATCCACCAGTCTTCCTTCCAGCAAGAACATCCATCAATGTGGTTTTCCCTGCTCCACTGACTCCCACTAATGCTGTAAGCACACCCGGCCTGAATGCACCACTAATATTGCGCAGAAGCTGCAGCTTGTCAGATGTCACACCCTCCCCCTTCATTGCCTGCAAGGGTGCCACAATAGATGCTGTATATTAGCAACTAAGAAATCATGTGAAAACAATATTGCCAGTTCCAGATTCCTATGCTTTGCTACAGTTCCAAAGAGGCCTGATTTTCCACAGGTCTGGCTTCTTGAGAGCACTCTGAAAGAGTGAAATGATGTTACTGGTACTCAAGCAACATGTATGAAATGTAGTTCCAAGAATCTACAATGCATTCATGAGCTCTGCATTCAATGTGATTCAGTCAAAAGACTCTTACCTTAGGCATATCAACATAGTAGCAAACATTGTGGAATGTCAATGACAGTGGCTCAAAGGGCAAGATCATGCCCTTCTGTGCCTGGATCTCACCCTCCTGTTGGACATCATCAACATCGACAGATGTTTCTTGCACATCATTGTGCCTCCACGATGGAACAACTCCCATTTGAATTCCATCTAAAAGCCAACAAACACATTCAAAACTCAGCACCAAACTGATAACCACATTATACAGGCTCCAAGAAACACAAACTTGTACCGAACATTGATCATCAATGGTAAGCCATTACTACCAAAGTCATCGCCCACCCCAACTCCCGGGCCCCAACTAGGGTAGTGTTCATCATTCTGTTGCCCTCTCATTACCCCATTACTCTTCCTCAAACCTCTCTAGCTTTATCTGAGGTATAGGGGTACAAGGTCTATAACAGCAAGGTGAGAGAAAGCACAGACTTTCTATGAGTACAGCCTACTGCAATGACCAAAAACTATTACTGCTGATTGTGTACCTGCTCCAACTCCATTCTGCACAGCAGAAGATGATGATGATGACGAAATGCTTTTCTCCCTATTTGAAACAGCAGCTCGATTCTCCACTTTTTCCATCAGAACTTCTTCTGGTACTAATGCTTGTGGCTTGCCCAGGGCTGATCAAACAAAGTACAAACCCTCATTGTGAACAACAAATCTCCAAAGTTCCTGCCTATGACAAAGCTCCAGATGATGGAAAAAATAATCATGAGCAATCAAAACATGTGGAGAGCTTGATCACACAAAACATAATGTCTTAAGTCAAGTGAAGAACACTTACGTGGAAAATATTGCAAAGCAAAGGTCATAATAAAATTGAAGAGCAACATGTAGCCAATGAGTGCAGCAACACCGATCCAGTACCAGTATCCCCTCGTGAAAAGCCCTCTTGATTTAAGTATGGTGTTGCCCAATGCATTCTGCAAAGTGAATTCCAGCAATTTTTTTGTCCATCAATTCACACCAAGCACTCCTCCTAGACTATGACAACAATATGTGCGACAGCCATCATGGAAGCATTCTTTGCAATGGATTTTACAACTGAAGAAGGGGTTCTCAAAGACATACTGCCTTCCATCTGGGGGCAAGAAACTCGTTTACAGCAATGGCATTTTGAGCATACGTGAGAGGTGATATCCAATAGCCCCATATCCACCACGGATGTATATCCGCTGCATCACCAAATTTGCTGCGAATGAGTCACGGAATCAAGCACATTCTGCAAAGTAGCTAACTTGGTTTGATCAACCTAACATCTTCTCTACATGAATTTGGCAACCGAAACCGAGACCTGCCTCCTCCTTAGTCCAAATCCCACAGACTTTCTCCCCAATTTTATCCAATGTGATGAAGAAGCATGCCAATCAATGCTTTGCTATATCAAGTCTACCTCCAAGAAATGCATCTGTCAATGAGTGGAGAAGACAATGAGAAGGGCTATGCATTTCTTACGTCTAGCAAGGATGAAACCACCGAGTATGAACACAACCAAAACTGCAAAGTAACCAAACGTGTTAGCAATGACCATGTTCCGTGAAAGGGCCCCAATCATCCGGAAAAGTGCAATTCCCATCTGATGTAGCAAAAATAGCACAAGAATGTACCGGAAGAACCTGCAACAATTGACGAAATGAGATTTGTATATTAATTCACTTCAATAGCTGCTGTGCAGTAGAAGCCTTGAATCTATGTCCAGACCAAACTAGACCACACAACTGGGGGGGGGGGGAGAGAACACTACCTCACCTGCCAGGCTCATAAGCAAAACCAATCACATAATAAACAATGCTGGACCAAATGATTGACTCAGCAATTGAATATGGAAGTCTCAACAGCCAGCTTGGAACTGTGAATGCCCAGCTAGGATAGAACATATTATCACGTTGCTTGTAGAGAACAGGAAGTCGAGCCACCGTCATTGATATCTCAGACAAACCATTGAACATCATGTGTATCAGTGAATAGAAAAGTGCACCCAAGTACAGAGAACCATAAATCTGATTTGTTGGATGCAATCTTGTCCGGAAGAATACTGTGGCAGTTATAATTGCCATAAACCCTACCTGTATAATTGAAACCCAAAAATTAATTTTGCTGCTTGGACAAATGAATCTGAGCTGTCAAGAACACAGCATCCAACTAGCCCACCTCAAGCAGTCTAACTAAGGGTCTTACAAGCAGCAAATTGACAAGCATGTCACCAAGAGAGACAGAGATTTTGTGAAATAAGATTTCAATCTGTGCTGCAAACCCATGTCAGAGTCATTATTACTAAAGCCAGGTAGCTTGGATCTTAAACCCACCTACCTGACAAGTACGGAAGATATATAGGAATCGATTGCGTTTGATCAGCAACATCTCCCTAGCAGTGCAGGCTTTGAAGAGCTCCCACTTAGATAAAGCATACTTCGTGCGGACAAGAGCTGCAGGATGGCTAGCACTCTTGTCAAAAGGTGTACTTAGGTCAGCTGAAAGCTCCCGTCCAACCTCAAATTCCTTGAAAGATTCCACCATTGTAGTCACAGGGATATACCGATAAGGATGCTTGTTGTCAGCCCAATACTGTTCCTGATCCTTCTTTGATGTCACCTGCCCAACTTGCACTTGCACCATGAGATTCATGACAAACACAAAGTCTCTCAACAGCAGCCTCATGGAACGTCCAGCCCCCAAAAAGAATCTTGAGCACACTTCATTGACCTGGATGCTGCTCATCAGCTACAGAGCAAAATGCCAGTTGATGAAGTGCGAAGACATGGCATAGGTTTTCAGAAACTATGATGGGACCAGAATTTGCTGAGCTCAAAACGAATTGCAGAAAACCACACTGAGCCTACCTCTTGAAGGAAGTCTGCAATGCCTTTGCGCGGTGGAAGTTTGAAACCCAGACTCTCGAAAAACTCCAAAATCCTTTCACATGGTCCCAGGTAAACAACATGGCCCTCAGATAAGAGTAGAATATCATCAAATAACTCAAAAGTCTCAGGGGCAGGCTGAAGAAGAGCCATCAACACCGTTCCATCCAACAAATGCACAACGTTGCGAGTACACTTGACAATCTGATATGTTGTTGAACTATCCAAACCCGTTGAAATTTCATCCATGAACAATGTCTTCTTTGCACCAGCAACCATTTCACCTATTGAAGATCAAGAACATAAATGGGATGATAATGAAATGAAACATTGTATAATCTTAAGCATAAACATATCAGATTTGTTGGCACACATCAAACATCAATTCCACTATTTACAATATGAGGATTTATATGGATCTCATAAATGTAATTAGGTCAAACTTCAGTCTTCACCGCAACTGAGTCTCCTACTTATCTACAAATGTTTTACAAGATCTGGAGGCAAAGAATTCACCTGTGGTTACACGTTTCCTCTGTCCCCCTGAAATGCCACGAAGCATCTCACTGCCCACAACTGTATCAGCACAGATGTCAAGGCCAAGGATTTTCATTAGGTAGTCTGTAATGAGACTGTGCTTTTCTCCTTGTACTGCTGTTGCCTAGAATACACATACAAAAGGAGATCAGTCAGAAACAGAACCTAATATTATAATTTTTTGTGAACAGAAGATTCTTGTACACTCCACCAAGATGATTTCCAAGCTTTCATGAACAGAATATTCTATAATGCACTCCTCTGATGACATTGCTGATAACACCACATTGAGCATTTTTGTGCTGAAAGAATTATGCACAACCCACCTTCATGTAGGCATCAATGTCTGGATCTGGGTGAATATTTTGCTCCTTTTCCCTCTTAGCAAGCTCTCTCAGAAGATCTGTGAAAGAAGAAATCAGCAAGAACAATTGCTATTTTAAGAACTCCATTACATAAAACACAAACCGGCCAAAAATGTTGACAATCTCAGGACACAAGTTGAAGTAATATTAACCACCACTTGAAGCAGGGATACAGACACACATACCAGGTCTGTAACCCGCTCCTTGGCATCGAGCTGCAAAATCAAAGGTCTCACGTACAGTAAGCTCTCCAATATGGTTATCAAATTGACTGATGTATGCAGATGTCCTTTGAGGCACAAACTCATTGAGTGAATGACCATTGTAGGTGATTGTTCCTGTGCTCTACAACACCAAAGTCCACCAAAACCGAATAATTTATGAACTTGTAATAAATACTGAAATAATATTTGATCTGACAAGAAACTTGGCACCTTCTAATTTATGCATCCACTATGACAAATTCAATGTTAAAATCATCAATCTGATACTCCACTCATGAACTCAGCTGTGGACCTCGACTGGAAAGCAATTTTACGATCTAGTCTTGAAGAAACTTTGTTTGGGTAATCAATGGCTCGATCTGGCAAACAATCAAAACAATAAAACTAGTTCCTTGTTTCATTTAGAAACTGTCCAGTGTTGAGGTGTCACCAATTCCCCTTCCAAAAGCCAGAGACAGGAGTAATGGATTTCACCTCCAGATCTGCATCAAGCTTGCCAGCCAAAGCAAGCAGAAGGGTGGATTTGCCTGCACCTGGAGGGCCAAGCAGCAAAGTCATCCTGGCATGTTCCAACATGCAAGCAACAGAGACTTTTCAGAAAACTTGATGTCAAATAATTTGTTGTCATACATGTGCTGCTAGAATCCACTGTGCATCATGAATGATAAAACGTAAGCTGCAAGAGAGCTCTAAGCAATCCAGCAACAAGATCTCAATCCTGCACCAACTTCAAAAACATTGCAGAGTTCCAAGAAGGCAATTAAAATGGCTTGGTGAACATCAAACATGAGGTTTTGGAAACTTGCCTTCCAGGTCGAATAACACCACTGACATCATGCAAAATAGGGAACTCTCGCTTCTTTTGTGGCAAAAGCTTCAATTTTGCCAAGAGACCCTGCAGCATGGACAACAGAAATGTTATTCATAAAAAATACATAATAATCCTGAGCTCAATGAATCTTGAGCATGAACAAGTTTCACATATGATCATGACCTGGTTTGAAGCTGACTAAATTTTCAGCTCTCTCAGAGGGGCTCGAAGCTACAAACTTGTAACAGAAGAAAATTTAGCACAAACAGTCTCAGAATGCAAAATTCACCTCCACAATGTTTCGGTAGAAGTTGAGGATTGTTGGCAATGCACGGGTTCCCACATAGACTTCAGCATTGACAGAAAAATTTTGGAATCGAACCTCAACAGTAGGCTGCTGTACACCAACCCTGCACACAACAAACCAAAATTTCCATGATGCGCACACAGCCAGATTGACATCATGGGTCCGGAGATTCTCGAGGTGCCCACTTCTAGTATAAGGCAAGGTTTTCAAAGGTTTTTGACGTCTGTCTGAGCACACTAGGGACTCTGGAGAGAACAATAACAAAAACTTGAGAAGAACACTGCAGCTTGCAAGCAAGTATGACTCCATTGAAGCTAGTCAGATTTATGTTGAATTCACCGTATCTTACTAGTTTGAAAGCTCAAAGATTTGATGCAATAAAAAATTCTTGAGTCTTACCGTTGAAGACGTTGTCTGATACGGTTAAGGAGACGCTCATTGTCCTGTTCGTCAGTAGCAAGAGCCTTCTCCACGAGATTCTGGCGTTCTTTGTCCTAACTTTCTGACATCCACAGGCACGGTCGGGTCCGTGCTGCCTTGCTTGGAAGGCGACTCCTGGAGAATTGCAGTATGGAATCTATTGTAGGTGGGTAGCTTCTCCAGAGCAGCCCATTTCAGCGCTTCTTGGTCGTCTTCCTCGGTTTCAGTGCTAGATCGCCTGAACGCTACCCGCCCCTCGCCAGTGTCGTGCCATATGCTCGACCCGCCGTGCTTTCTCTCGAACCATGGATCCCCCTCCGGCACTACTGCTTGCGCCATTTATATATCGGTCCGAGAGCTCCTCTTCTCTCTCAAAACAAGTGTATTCTTCTTTCTACCAGCTCCTTCAACAACAACGTACTCTCTCTCTCTCTCTCTCTCTCTCTCTCTCTCTCTCTCTCGCGAGATCCACTTTCTCCAACAACAAAATTGTTCTATCTCAAAACGAAATTCCTCCAAGCTCTCTGCAATTAGCTGCTATTGATCCCTTTTCTTGATCAAACAATTGGGGATCAACTCTGAGCATTCAATTCACCACAATAGTAGTGAATTGTACCAGCAAGGCTCCAGAGAAAACAAAAGAAAGCAGCTGAATAAGAAAGCGATGCTGCAATCTCTACAATTCACCAAAACTCGTCAATTCAATTCCCAACAAACCACCACTCTTCAAGCACGAAAATTGCGCACAAACCAGAACACCATGCAATCTTTCTTGAACAGTTTTTTCCGAGCACGATGCGTCCTTGCTCCGACAGCCACAGACAGTGCGAGGAAGAACTGGAGAAGCCGAAGAGGAGCCTGTCCTTGTATAGGTACATGACATTCCGCCCATTTCCTGCGAAACGGGGTGGAGCATTACGTATGTAGTTTCCGGGGTGCACATTCAGAACGTGGAATACACAAGCGGTTCCGACGACTCCGGAATCCGAAGAGCAGTGTTTTTTTCTTTTTAGGAATTTTTTTTGGTAGCCAAAGTGGTGATCTTCCGTAGCAACATGTCGAAAAAGTGGCGATCATCCCTAGGAAAATTTAGCCAAATCTGGCTATAAATCAGATATGAAGTACAAACCATTAATAGGGTTTACAGTTTAGGGTTCAAACCCCTTCAATATTTTTGGCTACACACTGAAAACCAAATTTAATAATCTGGCGATTTTTTCCCTTTTTCGCTCACTTCTGGTTATTGAAAACCTCCAAAATCACTTAATTTTCGAATTTTTAATTTTGAGTTTCGCTTTTTTGCTGAAATCTCGCCAATTCCTAGAAAAAAAAGCGCTATAGTGCTGAATCCTCGTGCCACGATTGCCCGTCGATTCCGCCTGGAATTCTCAGTGCCTATGAACTCCGTGACATGTCGGATTGGAATTTGGTAGTGGTGGTTTTGTCCTCTGGGTTGGCCTAGGCTTACGTGGCCTTTTGGAGTCATTCGGCCCTTGGGTTCGGGACCCAATTAATTAGGGCCAAGTTTTTCAAAATGGGCACATCACAGATGACGTCATCCAAAGGTCTGAAGTCTGAACGTGTACCTATGTGGACGGAAATAAGGGAAATTTGATATTCTTCAATTTTATTTATTTTTGTGACCAGATGGATTTTCTATATCTTTCATCCATTTGGACTCATTGTTCGGTTGGGTCACCGGGCAGAAGAAGCTGCAAACTGCCCCCAACAGGGCAGCTTTGAAAACTTGTAGCCACCTTGGTAACTCAAGGCATTGGTTTAGTTAGGCATTTTGGGGAGGCTTACTTGGCAGCAGAAGTCTTTTTTTTTTTAAATTTCTTTCTCCTTTTTCCCTTTTTTGTTCTTTTTTTCTTTTTCCCAGGCCCACAAGGCTTGGCTTAGAGGAGCTGACCTGAAATAACAGATGAATCATTTATGCCAAAAATAGAAAAATAAAAATTTTAAAATCAGAGATAAAAGCTGGGCATGTAGCCAAAATAAAGACTTGAAATTGAATCTCACCTAATGGTTAAGAAAGTCGATTACCATAGTACCTTGGCAGCTCCAACACTAATTATACCCTTTTCAGAAATTCAACTAAAAAAAATTTGTGAGGAAACTATGGAATCTTCAAGAATATTCTTTTAATAATGAAAATTAATAAATTAATAAATTATTCAACAGACAAGTGTTGAAGTTGCCAAGGTACTAAGGTATTGCAAATGGAACTCATCACATGGATGAAAGTAGAACTAATCGTTGACGAGATGACATGCAAATTGTGAGTAATAGGGTTTTCATATAATGCCCCTTGGCTCCACCCGTTGCAGTGGCTAAGCCAAGGGTTGAGCCCAGAATGGGCCAGGTTGAGCCCATTCCAGTACACACTACTCAGCTAGTGTGGACTATTGTGGTACATCAGATCTCATTGCTGACATCTGAACCGTTGATCAACATAGATCTTCTCAAAGAAACCATTGCAAGATTGTTATTTTAATTTTTTTTCCTGAAAGAATGTGAATATGGGTAGAGAGTTTTAATACGAATCGGGCAGGTGCATGTTATATTATTGAAATTGTCATCCTTTTCCCATCCCCGTCCAATCTTTGAATGAAAAATTGATTATGAGTTAAATGGAGCATAAAATGGAAACCTTGTTTTCGAAAAGATGGAAATGTTCATCGAGTTAGAAGAGGGACAACAATTTCATCCCTTAAAAAAACTTAATCTTTTAGCACGACAAAGTCAAGCATAACTTTGACATGCATTTGCACATGAGATTCTCATTGACTTAGGAAACCTACAATCCAACAGGACACATGAAAAAAAATCATAACTTCAATTTGAATTTTTTTGTCAAACCACACTTTAATTTGTGCCAAATGGCATTCGAACCCAATTGATAGGAGAAAAGGGCCCAGGAGGATGTGCCACAAAACATCATACTTTATAATATACTTTCAAGAATTTAGTTACATAATCTGTCTAAGAGAAGGGCCTGAGTACAGGCCCTGCAGTGATTTGAGATCTGTGCCTGGGCCAGCGATCTCTTGATAACCCTGATTTCTATCTGAGAGTTATCGAGAAGAGGTAGGGCATATTGATCACGGCCGGTAGGTCAAGGGAACAAGTCGAAAACCATGGAAAGGCCTTTAGTCAGGTCATTTTCCTATGTAAAGCAGAGCTGGGAGTTTTTCAGGTTTTAGAAATAGTGACAGGCTGGCTGGTACCTCCTGGCTGGTACCTTCCACCCCAGAAGATCCTGCTTGCTGAAAACAGGTTTCTTCATGCAGGTAAGGGAGCTGAAAATACAAAGGAAAAGTCCAGGCAGTGCTTTACGGCACCAAAAACAAAGCCTCAAAAGGTTGGTCCAATATGTATGGAATAGGTATGTACTTCTAGTGTGATTTTCCAACTATATTGGCCAAATGGACATTTGTGAAAAAAACACTCATTTGACCTCATAAGATCCCATCATTGTTGAAAACTTAACACTTGGGAAGGCCTATGAGAGCCTTGGTAAGGTGGAATGGATATTTGTGGAACAGATGGCCATTCCACCTCCTCATAAGGCCATCTCATTCTCAAAAATTAAAATGTGGGGGTACACTTGGAATGGCTTGTTACCTCCGCCCCACACTAGGGCTATCTTGAGTTCATGAACCTTAACCACCAAATCGTTAATGGCCACCTATTAAGCACTCGTACCCTTTACATTATCGTCGGCACTCTGCAGTGGACCAAGGCACAGAGTGGATGGTAAAGGAATACACTACACAGACCAATCAAGTTCCAAACTACAAGAGTACAATAGGGTACTCACAATTGTGATTACCTAGTATTCGCTAGGAAGGTAAGGTGGAAGGTAAGGTGGAAGGTCCTTACAATAAGATGTTTACAATTGTGACTACGTAGTATTCGCTAGGAAGGTAAGGAGGAAGGTAAGGTGGAAGGTCCTTACAATAAGATGCTTACAATTGTGACTAAGGCTAAGGTCAGCTTCCATAGTAACCAAACAAATAATGATTTTTTTCAAAAAATTAATTAGTTTTTAAGTTTTTTAAATTGCTACTTTTTTCACAATGTAGAGTAGTCAACCATGAATTTGTCGATATGAGTAGTGAATTTTATTTTTTTTAAAATTCCCTACAATAATTATGATGGTTTTCAATACCTCTTCTTCATATTTTCACAAAATTTCATTTCAAAATATGCAAGAGATTATTTTATGGCGAAACAGATCTTAGGGTAAGCTTTTAGGGTAAGGAACAGCTTTTTCTGCTCTTCCTGGACATGAAGGCCTAGCCTTGGGCTAGGCTGGGCACCAGAATCCAGGAAGAGCCCAAAAGGTGTTCCCATACATACCCTTTGTATAGAACTTTTCATATTTGAGGGACCTTACAAATGTGGAAGATACTTTTTTTTGGGGAACTTCCACTTTTGTAAGGTCCCCCGAATTTAAAGCTAAATTCTACCAAATTTGAAATTTTCTTTATACATGCCCAGCATTGGCTAGGAAGGTAAGATGGAAGGTAAGGTCGAAGGTCCCTCGGAAGCACCATTAAATAGTGGACTCAAACCATGATAAAGCATCATAACTTGCTCAACACATCATAAAGCATTTGGAGAAATTTTTACTTCAAACCTGGATCCCAAGAATATAAAATTATGGTGACATGAGAGATGAAGACACTTTTGGTCCCCAGTTTGGTCCTTTTAAACAGGTGTTGTGGCAAAAGAGTGTGCATGTATGTAACCACTTTTTTAATTAGCCCATGAAACCACCATTTTCGTCAAGAAGAAAAATAACATGTAAAAATCCCATCTGTTGGGTTTGTTTGGAAAATAATCACTACATTATACAAGAGTTTACAAGCTGCAACATGATGCTTTAGGCCATTTCTCTTCTTTTTTTCAAAGGTTATGTGCAAATGCACAGCTTGATGCCTACTTCTTCTTCACCCACCCCACTCACCAACAAAGGGAATTTATTCATTAGTCAATGAACCCTTAGAATATCACAACCTACAACTAATTGGACAACTACCCAAAATGGTAAGTCATGGTCCTTTAGGCCCCCAGTTGACAATATTCAATATGGAAATGGAAACACATAAAAGACACTTAGAACCAAAGACAAGGAAAACTTTACATTGCCAAAAGTGTATCCATATAGGTTATGTGGGTCCAGGTTTATTTGTGGTTAATTTAGTACCACAAACTAGACAAGAAGTATGCGAGACTTTAGAGATGACATGTAGGGCGTTTGACACACAACAACACTCCAAAAGGTGTTGTGTTCGAAGGCCAAGTCATAAGATGTCAGTCCAAACTAATGAGACAACTTTCCACATGTTACCCTAATGGTAAAGGTCTCTTGAACTACAAAAGGTTGATACATGGGAACTCACTTGTAATGACATGCTCAAAAAAATGTAGTGAAGGAAGTAAACTAACACAAACTAATGGGAAAACTTTTCACATGTTCTCCTAATGGTGAAGGTCTCTTGAACTACAAAAGGTTGATACATGGGAAGAACTCACTAGTAATGACATGCTCCAAAAAATGTAGTGAAGGAAGTAGACTAACACATTGTTTGGTGCTAAGTGGGTGGAAAAGTAAATTGAACATGTATTTCAAAGTGGACACACTTCAATTTATGAAAAGTAATTCTCAATAAATTAATAAGTTTAAGGGCAAGAAGGCAAAGGGAAAATGTGAAAATCACTTTTTGGGGTAAAATTTTCATGTAATCTTCCCCTCCTTATAGGGCTATTTGGCCATCTTGCATACTTTATGCTACTAGTTGTATTAATTCGTTGTGGGTGGGGTGCATCCAAAATGTTTTGTTTTTGTGATCATCCTCTTTGATTGGCCTATTAAAAAAATTTAAAACAAAGGCCTATTTGGTAATATAAAGGAGCACAACATTTTATTGTCTTCAAAACTCAAGAAGCATGTCTCTCCTCATGGGAAAATGATTTTCGTCATTGTCAAAATTTGTAAGTGTCATCAAATTGCATCAATACAAAGCATCAATCTCTTCCTCTCCTCTCAACCTACCTTTCATCATCCTATACTCATCATGGTGCTCATCTTTTCTTGCCTTCTTGTTGGGAGTTGGGCTCACCATGGTGCTTATATTGTGTTTGTGCTTTTGTGTTATGCCTTGTGCATTCATCATTGTCTTCTTGTCTTCGTATTGGGTGTTGCACTTGTGGTACTTATTTGTCTTTTTGCTTTCATGTTGGGCCTTGTTCATCATTGTCTTTTTGTCTTCATTTAAGGCCTTGTGCTAATGCAATGTTCGTTGTTGTTGCCTTTATGTTGGGCCATGTGCTCACAATGGAGTTCATTTAGTCTTCTTCCTTTTGTGTTAGGCCTTGTGTTTTAATGATTTGTATACAACCAACAAAATGCACATCAAATTAAAATTTCTCTATGAATTGTTAAAAAGGAAGGGAATTCTTCTTTGCTTCAACCCTTGGTAAAAGGGAGGTTGGAAAAAAACCTACCTTGTTAATGCTCACAACTCCAAACAATGTTTCCTAGCATGGCCTCTATGTATTTCCTCTTCATTCCAAATTGCAAATCCCAATTCCAAAACTAATGGAAATGTGTTTTTCATGACTTTTCACATTCAACATTAAATTGTATGTCATTTGCATAAAACATGTAAATATTAATTCACTAAAATAATTTTTTAAACATTCAAGAAATTGATTTGAATGTGTTCTCATTGGCCATCAAATTTTCCTTTGCACCTAAACACAAGCCTATTTCACATACCGTTCATATTATTTATAGTAATATATAATCTTTGTCCATATATAAACAAGGTTAACAATCATAGTATGGACATGCCCAAAATCAATTATCTAGCCTTTCCTTTGGTCTAACTACCATATTTAAATTACAAGAGTACAATTTTGGGCAATGAAATTAGGATATGGAATGAAGTGTAGGGCTATCAAAAATAGTGTGATTGGAACCATTGAAAACCAAGTGCATTAAAATGATTTTTTAATATTTAGACTTAGGTGTTGGGTGATTCTTGAAATGAAGGATAGATACATGTTGATTATCAACTAGGGTATATATCTAGTTATTTATTAATTCTCAAAATTTTCAAATGATTGATTTTGGTGTATAATTGTGGATTTTTTCAAGTCAAGGAATAACCAAAGAATTGATAATTCATTGCCAATTTTTTATGAAATCAATGAATTTTTTAAGGTTTTAAAAAGGGGCAAAATCATGGTTAGGTGTTTCAAAAGTGGTTTTTGAAAGTCCATAATCTAACACTAGAAATTTGTTTTGCAAATTTAACAATTCTCAAACCATAAATCCAATAATTATTTCTTATGTTTTTAATTATAAATATTAATAAACCAACCTATGAATAACCTAAACATGTGATTGATCAAAAAATCCATGTAAAAGATTAAATTTTTAAATTTAAAATGGACTTTCAAGGATAAAATTTAGAACAATCATGTCATTTAAAATTTTAAAAAAATAAAATATTTATATTAGGAAAAATTCAATGCATTTCACTAATAAATTTTTCATTTAATGAATTTTTTTTAAAAAAATTTGACACGACTTTGACATATTTTTTGAATCCACAGTTTTCATCTTTTCTATGTGATAGATAAATTGTTGTCATTTCAAATGTCCACTACAAGTCCATAATCTTTTAAAAATTCATCCAAAATTTTTATGATGATTTTCATTAAAGTCTATAATAACATGGTAATTAAAAAATTAACAATGTCAATTTTGAATATGGCTTTAAATATTACATTTGTATATAATCCAGAAAATTTACAAGTATGACAATCCAAATAGTCCACCTATTCATGCTTTCATCCAAAGAACTAGAACCCAAGTTTCTTTGATTCTAAATTTTTTTCAAAGAACTCAAACCAATAATTCTATGATTTTGAATTTTTTTTAGGATCAAAACCAACAATTCTTTGCAAATTCAAAGAATTGCCCAACACTAGTTTAAACCTACAATGCAAGAATTATTGAATATTTTTTTTTAAATCAAAAAAATCATATATATATATATATATTGGGAGATCAAGACGCCCTTTTGATATTGTTGGAAATCCCTCAATGAGTTAGGTTCAATGGATGTGATTTTGTAGTTTTTATACCAAAGGTGTGAGAGATATTGAATTCTGAATAGTTTTAATCATTGGAAATTCAAAAAAATCAACAAAATGAAATTATAAGTTTCAAAGTTCACACACTTGGGTGAAAAATATAAACCACATTATCTATCTATCAAGGAAGGTTGTTTGTTTGTTTTGTTTTCATGTTGAAATCTCCAAAACCATAGTGCCCCTTGTTGCATTCCTTGTAGTGTTGGAAAGCTCTTGATGAATAAAGGTGCACCAAGGTATTTGTATTGGTTGAACCTACAATGCAAGAGTTATTGAATACATTAAAAAAAAATTCATTGAAAATTTAATAAAATTAAAACTAAAAATCCTAGACAAATTGGGATGTGCTTTTGGTATTGTTGGAAAGCATTCAGCTAGTAGGATATTATGGAGGTGATTTCAAAAAATTTAGACCTAAAGTTGCATGACATGTGGAATTTTGAATAATTTTCAATGTCATTGGAAATACAAAAAAAATTCCAAATTCAAACTTAATTAGTTGGGTAGTAATTTCACATTTGGGCCAACAACAAAAGCCACATTGTGTTGACTATAATGAGTGATATTTAGTTGATTATGTATTAAAGGGATTGTATAAAATTTACATATTTTGGCTCACATTTGAATTTACATTGTAAAATTTGCACTTTTTAATTTAGACTTATATGAAATTATGTTTTACTTGCATAAGTGAAATTGCAACTCCTTTTGCAATTTATAATTTTATTATATAAGATTTTAGTGTTCAATATTTACAAGACTTCTTTTTTGCATTTGTTCATTATATTGGAAATTAATTAATGGCCGATTTTCCTTAGACATAGGTTCTTCAATCATGGGATTGCTACATGTTATGGGTTATGATATTGTTTAAACTTGTGCATGGCTCATTGTCCATTTAACAAATAATGGGGTGAACTGACATGTTTATATGATAATGTTGGAAAGGGTTATGATCACAATTGAAAAACTTTTTGACTAGGATCAATTCCAAAAAGTTCACAAATGTTTATTGTTCCACCCATTTACGTACTATTCCAACACCACTCTTTTGTCACTTTTGGTGTATTGTATAAAACAATCCACACTACATAAAAATTCACACATTTCAACATTTTAAACAATGCCATAGATAAAATGTTTCAAAAAGGAATACATACAAACTTCCATTGTTTCAAAAAATTAACATGAAACTTCACAAATTATTGATCAGACCTTCATATTAATCCAAAAGTTTAACAATGCCATGTATCTATGCATAAGGGGGCATTTTAACCCACAAAACACCTTCAATGTGACTTAGTCGAAATAATCTCATTTTGACATATTGAATGATAAAATGTTTTTTTATAGAATTTATTAAAACATTTTCCCTTTACACAATTGTGACGTTATTATCATTTTATTCAATGGATGGCATCTAACAACCAACCCCAACAGATAAATCATTAGCATATGTAGTCGGAATTTTGCCATTATTTATACAAAAGTAGGATATTTGCATATACTTGTGCCTAGGTGTGTAGACATGTGCCTAGGTGTGTAGACAAAATGTTACAGCCAATGAAATTGCTAGATTTGCTCGTCTGAATTATTATTTTTAGTTATCTTGAGTGAACTAGCAATTAAATGTGTAGTAGGGCTTGGAAGGTTTGTGAGAATTTAAGAGGATCAATGGAAATGCTAGAAAGGGATCATTATTTTCATTGTTTAGCTGAATAGGGTTGTGTATAGGCCTAAAGAATTTTCTTTTCAAGCCAATGGGATTGCTGGGTTTGGTTTCTTAGTGAACTAATAAGTAGTAAATGCGTAATAACTATTACAAACAAGGTTCTAGCACAATACTTGTGCACTTTGTTTAGAAAACGAAGTGTCATCATGCTCACATTAGTTGTGCACATGCCAACCTTTAGCATGCTCATATCAGGCAACAAATGAGAAAACCTGATTTTGATCAATTGTTCTTCATAGTTTAGTTGCATTCCTCAGCTTATCCAAAGCCCACTAAAATCAAGTGTTCTTCCACCCACCTTTCTCCTCTTTTTCATAATTCTGCATAATATCCTCCTCTTCTTCACTACTCCTTTCTCCTTCATCTCCAAGCTTCACATGAAAATAAGTGTGATTCAATATCCTTTTGACATCCTCAAGCACACTCTTCCTCCCTCACCTTCAATCGTAAGTACTCAAAATCAAGCATAAATTTACCATACTCCAACCAATGTCGGCCAAGTTTACACTTGTTGGCCTTGCCTTGCCCTCAAATTGTAAATTTTTCAAACCGAAAAAAGAGTACGAAGTCCAAGATTACGCACACAAGCAAGGAGGAAAAGCTTCAGATACTTCTCAATCTCAAAGCAATAAGTAAGAAGCAACAACTCACAACCTAAATTGCAAACAAGCAAATAGAAAATTGAGTTTCTAACCTACTTACATTACATTGCCAACAATGTCCAACAGTTATGTGCAAATGTTTGTTTAACATTTCAAAGGGATAGCAACCAAATGGATGTTGAAGACACATGACACTCCTCATCGAATAGCATGATTTTTCATGTTGTGGTTTCGTGGACAGGTCTAGGTGAAAAAGTGGGTCTCTTGGCTTGAAACTTGCAAGTTTGTATTTGTTTGCTATATTTTACGGATGCTAATGAGGGTTTTTCAATTTGTGATAGTGAAGATCTGGCAAAAAAATTCAAAAAATTAGCCAAATTAGTCAAATTTTACACTAGAAAAAAGAAAAAAACTACCAATTCTTTTGTTGACAAATTTTGTCAGAAAATGAAACGCTGATTCTGACTCTTCTGTTGGGTCTATTGTGGTGGTTTGAGACCACAGTATTTGGGTATACAATCAGGGTTGTGGAGACTGCGCCAGGTTGAGTCCAGTTTCCTTCATCACATCAAGGACAATTCCAGAAACTGGTGTGAAATATTGGATGGAAATTCAAGAGTTGTAAGCAACATTCACAGGGTTGAGATTCATGCATTGACTACTTAAATGCAATGGTTTTGTGGTTGGCTTCTTTGCTTTTTTTGCACGCTTTAGTCATCCACAGGGACTCTTGTTTTTGGTAGTGTTTGCACTCACCAACTTGTTAGGAACTGGGATTCTTATATGACACATGTATACTCATCTTGTGTTTACGAGCTCAGCATTTTGGCAGGTATGAATCATAGCCCAATTGGCACATGTATGTCTCTCTCATTCATTGGTGTTAGACTACATCTTACACACTCTCAGTGTGCTGAAAGTACTTCCTTTTAGGTTTAGATATGAAAAATGTCGCACTTCCTTTTAGGTTTTGTTCTGCAAAATGTTGTTACATTAGGAGCTGGTTACATACAGTTCAGAAAGGAGGAGCCTAGAAATGGCAGAGCAAGAGTATGATGCACGCTGCAGAGATTGTGAGATGTCAAAGACGTTCACTAGCCAACAAATGATGGAACTGTCTACAAATGTTTCTTGAAAGATGGCTGGTCCACCCATGACTGACATTTTGTGTAAGAACCCATGATTCTTCTACAACACAAATCCATTTCAAATGGCAAGCAGCCAACATCTATTACACCCGTGATAAGCATCTACCTTCCTTGTACATCAGCTCAAGAAGGTGGCATGGTTATGTGGCATAGGGTTCAAAACAAAATCAAACAAGCCAACAACGTAATTTTACAAAAGCATCAAGGGAGGGGTGCTTTTGACCCAAGTCAAATTCTCATAGAAACAATTTTTTGAATGAAACCTTTTTCAACTTGTTGTTCAATTTGAATTTGAACTAATATGAATGTTAGGAAATTCAAATTTTCATTGGGATCAGACGCCCCTTCTTGGTGTGTTGGACTTGTTTTGACCCATAGACTCCATTGCTAGCAGGATTAGAAACTTCCAGCACAATGTCTCATTTTGATTGTAGCCAAACTTGGAGGCCTCTTGAGTAGGAGAGACTTATTCTCTGCACTGGATGGATTAGTACCCTTGAACAAAACAGTTTGGATTTCTGTTTTGAGCTTCAAATACTTTTGTAGCTAAGCAAATCTGTACAGAGTGTTTGGGAATTGTTCTAGAACTTTGCTGAACTGATCAAACCTACTAAGTTGCAAACTGGTCAATGAGAATTATGGGCATTGTGGTCTGCAGGTACTCTCAAACCATGCAGTACGAAAAAGAGCAAAATAGGTACCATTGGTACATCAGAGATTGCCATGTTCTTTCTGCAATGCTTGTCAGTCAGTTTGATTTTCAAGTGTTACCAGCAACAACCAGCTCACAAATGGACCTCATCTTTTCTACATGTTGTTGATTCCTGGCTTCCTTTACCTACCAGATGTAGACATGCTTTTGTTTCAAGAAAATTGAAACTTTTCTGTTGAGGGAAGAGGTGATCCTTGGTGATCATATGTTTCAGGAGGTTGGCAAAAATAAAGCTGGATGTGCTTCAGCATACCGGAAAACTACCTGTGTTGTGCGGTTATTAGAAACAGGAACAGACCCGCAGCAGTTGTCAGGGTGATTCTTAGGATTCATAACCATGATTCTCACAAAATCAAAGATCTTGTTTCGGAATATAACCACTGCTCTCAAAAAATTGAAAGAATCAAATAACCTGCCATAAGACCGCCAGTTCTTTCATGAAAACTGTAGGTTCTTTAAGGATTTTGAAATAACTGCAAATGGTGCTTCTTTCATTCTGATTTTTTAAAAGAACTGCAACTAGTGATTCTTTGAAAATTTGAATAACCACACAACACTGGAAATTACTGGATCCATCAGACTCAAGTGTCAAACATCTGCTTATGTGCCACCCTCACTCTTGATCAAGCTGAGGAATTTTGTGAAGCCCACAAAGGTAAATCTTTGTCAGGCAAATCACCTTTCCTATGTTTGAAGCTCATATCAAGATCTGAAAGAAGTCTTCTTATGAGAGAACCTCAAATTTGAAGATCAGACTTCCAGTTGACTTTGTCATGGAATGCATCACCCTCTTGTGTAAGGCGATTCTGGAATGAGTTGGGTGTAGGGTTTAGTAGTAACATTGGTTAGTGCATAATATTAGGCATCATGAGGTTTAACCAGAAGTCTTCAAGAATACTTAGAACAGTCTTCTCTCCTGTATTAGTTATTGTACCCATGGCAGCAAGCATTGAAGCATCAAAACTGTACAAGGTGCAATGGCAGGTTAGGAATCACATTATGTACTATGGAATCATCACGCCCCTACACATTATGTCGGATAACATGCCAGGTGAGCCCTTTATAGCAAGCTACGTGATGCACCTGCTGATGTAATGGGCGACAGCGAGACCATTCCAGTACAATAAGGTCAGCTGGAAGATAGAACAATTTTAAGAAAATGCACGTTCAACAGACATTTTGACCACTACCTATTACAAGTGTATGATCATCACTGGAAGACTGATACCATATAATGTGGTCAGAAAACAATCTATCTGCCACTCCAGACCTTAATGTTATGAGTAAGCATTTGATCTACCAGAATAATTTGTTCAAGTCCAAGACTGCAAATTGCATGATCACATTATCGGTGCATGTGATATCTTGCACTAGGTATTGGATTGGCTGTGGCCATCGAGCTAGCTTGAGAGAATAAGGTTTTGCAAATGGCAATTATGTTTTAGTAAGAAATTTGTTCCTCAGCAATTCCATGCAATTGTTACATATAAAAAATATGGAATTGCATCATGAGGTTGATTGTTCTTCAGGCAACTATGTTACTTCTGCTAGAAAACTTGCGGTTCAAGTTGTCAAGTATAAGCACGTGATTCAAAAAGAAAACCCCAATTTGAGCATCAGTTCAGACATTTTCTATTTCACAATTCATCCCTAGTTGGAGTACATTTGTAAAAAGCTCAGATAAAGTGACCATCAAGTTTTGGAAATCAAGGAGGACGAGGTCCTCATTTGACATAATTTCTCTGTCCAAGGTCCTAACCAGCAAAGTACAAAGGCGCCCGAGTTGGGGTGCTGTGCCCCCAAGGGACAATAGAACTGGGGTCCAAACTTCACTCTTGACCTGTTTTGGAGCAACAAGGAGTTTCATCCTTTGTTTTTTTTTTCAAGGGACAATAGAACTGGGGTCCAAACTTCAGTCTTGACCTATATTGGAGCAACAAGGAGTTTCATCCTTTTTTTTTTTTTTTTCTTTTTTTTTTTTTTTTTGCCATAGGGTTGTGATTCATCCTCACTTTTGTCATTAGTCACCTTTTTTGACAAAACTGAGGGTGTTTGTCCCTAATTTCTGGCCACTTTAAAAGATAACTTTAAGAACTGAAGATAGTTGCGGCCACTTAATTGAAGATTGTTGATCAAAGTGTCATTCTAGAAAAATAGACAAAGTGAATGAAAAGTTTAATGTTGCTGTAGTGGAGATGGCCAGCTTCATTTGCAATCATCAAGAGCTTCTAAAAGTGTTTCTTGAAGTATGAACAAGGGGAGTCGTTGTTGCTGAGGGCTCCACAATCACAAGTTGTTGGCTTTTGTGTCCAAACATTTGGCCTTTCATGGTCTTTAATAACTTGACTGCTCCAAACTAGCTGACTATTTCAACTCAGAGTAGTGTCAATCAAGCAAGAAACATTCGTAAGAAAAACTTACAACCATGGAAATGTGACACTTCTTGCTCAATCAAGCTCTAATGAGATAATAGGTATATATTATGGTGCATTCACACTTGATGTTAAATCAATGTTAAATGAAAATCTAGGTGGCATCCTAAGTGGCACCCAATGTTAAATAGGCGATAGCTTAATGTTAACTGAATGTTAGTTTAACATAAAATCTTCACGATAATTAAGTTTAAGTCTAAAATGACTAGTATGGTGGTGTTAATGGACTCAACACTAGAGTCCCTAACACCAAGTGTGAACACACATTAAGTCAATAGATACCACATAAGAAAATGTTAGGAGAGAAACCTTTACCATTTGGGCAGCAATTAAATTATTTTTAATAAATGTTGATTTTTTTCAAAATCAGCCACTCTCAACGTCAAAATTTCTAAAAATAATGTTTGATGATATTATTGACTGTCTGCCCTAAAGCTTGGTGTTGCAGTGTGCCTAAGTAATGCAAAATTATGTGACATTTTTTTCCCTGCCTGAGTTGTAAGAATTTTAGGAATTTTTTTTTGTTTTACTGTCAAAGTGAAAATAATAATAATAATTAATTAATTAATAAGTGAAAAAATAATAAATAAATAAATAAATAAGTGAAAAATAATAAATAAATAAATAGTTGTTGAGAAGCTGCAAGAACAACAAAGGTACGTACGACAAGTACTTGCTTGAAAGCACTCCGAGGATGCCAAGAGAGACAATCTTGGACAAGTAGTAGGTTTGTGACTATAGAAGGTCTTCTAAGAGGTAGTAGTAAAACACTTGCACACAATATTTTGGACTAAGTACATCCGTTAAAAATAATGTCACAGTGAATATGGACTTGTAAACATGTGCAAGATAATGTGAACTCCAAGTTAGACAATAAATAAATAAATAAATAACTTTTTTTATTCATAATGATTTGCCCAAGTGTCAACATTTAAATGGTCTTTCATCTTATTGTGTCCACTTTTTCATGTTTACGGGTGCCCCGATGAGAGAATAATTAACACTGTATGTCGTATGTGATAAACCTTAATAAAGGCCCAAATAGGCCATATGTGGGCGGAGATCCTCTCAGCATATTCATCTAAACCCTTATATAGTGGACGGTGTCCTCAACATGTTGAGAGCATTATAAAACTATAGTGGATGGTGTCCTCAACATGTAAGATATCATGCATGTGGAGGACACCATCCACTATATTAGGTCCTATTGTAGCTATTTTTATTGTCACTTGAAAATAAAATTAGAAAGGAAATTTTGTAGCCCTGGTTCAATAAGGTCTTAGTCGTGAAAAGGCTTCAAGGATGCAATTTTGGCCATATTAGTGTAATGGTTATGGGCATTTTGGGCAAGATCTGTTTTTGGCTATTCTTCAGTAGGTCTAATTGCAACTTGCAGCAGCAATCATCCCGCACATCTTCAACCGATGGTTTGTTCCTCGACCCATTTTTGGGTTGCTGTGCTAGACTACTTGTTGCCCATGTTAGCTAGCATAGCAAAAGGTATTATTAGCAACAAGGGGAGACCAGGACAAAGACAAGGTTATTCGAATCATTCTTTTGTACTTCATTTGCGAAGAAATGCTGAAAGCTAGTAATGCAACAATTATTCCAAAGTCACTTAAAATTTGAGAGCTTCCCACAAACTCAATCTCTCTCATTGGTGGCTAATTTTATTGGTGGCCTTCAAATTTCGACTCAAAAAGCCCCAATTAATCTCAGCCTTTAGGACATCGTATTGAAAGCCACCAAAAACATTACCGCCAGTTTACCCTGATACAAGTGTAGGTGACTTGTGGGCTTGACTTAAACTTGAGTGTTTGTGTTTGAAGAAATGACATGTGAAAATGTTCTTGCACCAAGGTGTTTAGCCATGGTCAAGATTTGGCTTTTTGGTTGCATCGGGTATTCAATACCGGAGGATGATGCGAGGACATTGAAACATTTTAGATATCAATGTGTGTGCTTGAAGAAATGACATCTGAAAAGCTTTCTTGCACCAAATTGTTTGGACTTGGTTAAGATCTAGGTTTAGATTTGGCCTTCTAATATCACAGGGTATTTATTTCCTGTGGCTAGGATGAGGTGAAAAGATGAAACCAGTGTTCCAAGGTTCTTGACTCTTACGAAGATCCTCTGGTTCCCATTACCGAAAAAAATAGAATGGTTTCAGTTTTGGTTTTTCACACAAAAATGAAACTTGGAATCTGGTTTTGGGTCTGATTCTTCAAGAAACCAAACTTTGGTTTTGGTTGTGGAAATCAGACTTGGTTCTAAGGACTGTAACCAGTGGTTAACTGTGGACTATACCTTTTGGTTAGCCCCTGGGTCTAGTCTTGTTTTTTTCAAAAAGTTCCAGTTTCAGTTGCAAACATAAATGGAAATAGAAACCCAATTTCAGTTTTGGTTCGAAAATCAATTCCAAAAATTGAACTTGACTCCAGTTTGGTTTTTACTAACTGGAACCCGTGATTTTAACTGGCCAAATGGAGTACTACTTGCCCAACAATGGTTGAAACCAGTGTTTTGTCCAGTATCTAGGCATGCACCTGGCTTCAATATGAATATAAATATTGGCTATTGATTGAATACTTTATGTCAAAACAAGTGTTAGTCTGGTATCGACTTTTGAACATACCAGCCTTGTCTTGGTATTGGGTATTTTTTAACACATGCCTACCAGCCTCTCCCCCAATATTATGGCAGCTTTGGCATGAATTACATTAATTTTTAACATGTTGAAATTTTTCAAAAATTATTTTTCTCAAAGAAATTTTTTTTTGTGAAGGAAAATGACGGATCATTTGAAATATTTTGAAATATTTTACTTTCAAAATGAAATATTCAAAATTAATTAATTATACAGCAGACTCATGCTAAACCCCAAACAATACTATGGTAGGAGTTGCTATTGCAGGCAATACAAAAACTTTTCTTTGAAAGCGTGTCCATTGTATTGGGTCCAAGGCTGATTTTTTACTGGTATGAGGCATGTATATACGTGAGATTGAAACTAGTATAAAAGTGGAACAAGGCAGGTATTACCTCAAGTCCCTACAAGGCTGGTATTGGCTCAAATAACCCTAAACCCTAAACCCAGCCTAATAGGGTCCTTGCTACTGGGGTCCAATATTGAAACCAATGTGGATAGCAGGCACATGCCTATGTAGCAGACCAAGAGTGGTCAAAAACATATATGTAACAATATCTTAAAAGATTTGTGTTATGTCACTAGGTGATATCTTTTCAAATGGTTGGAGATATTTTAAGACATAACTTATATTTTTTGAATGCACTTTGTTGCATGTGAATGTTTGCTGGAAAGTTGTGTTGTTGTAAAGAGTTTTTGCTGTGAGTAGGTAGTACTTGTTGGTCCTACCTAGTTTGTGGTAGGGAAGAGCTATACATTTTGAATGAACATTCTCAACGTGCATACATAAACATTGTTTTAATGTGCATGATATAAGGATCAGGATAATGGGTCATCACAATTGGAAGTGCTCCAATGCTGCATGAGTTTGGAAAGAGATGGGTTCTTAACAAATGAGCAAGGTTCAAAAATTGAAGGCATTAAGGTTTAAAACTTGAAAATCTAGAATCTCGATGTAAATGCAGTAACCCAGGAGTATATGTGAACCTTGGATAGAGTAGGTAATCTATGAAAAACGAAGTTCAAATGTGAAGCTGACAAGGCATGTGTGAGAGATAGTGCAAAGATCGTTAATGGATGGAAAGTGACACTCAAGAAACAAATAATGTTAGAGAATGTGTTTTCTCTAACACAAAAAGCCAGGGTTCATCACACATGTGTGAGGCAAACTTTTTGGTTTCATCCATTACAATGTACAATATGTGGTGTTTATTGTGAAACCATTCCAGATGAAGAAGTAAAAGAAGGAGAAAATAAAGGGAAAAAAAACACTAATAAGAAAAATTAAGTTTGGTTATGGTATAAGTTTCTTCAAAAAATTGATTACCTGTCCAATAATGGTAGTTTTCAGCGTTCCTACAAACACACCCAAAAAAAAACGTACTTAAAACAAAATTTTGGGACAAAAAAACCCACAATTTTTTTAAAAAAAGAACTTGAAAAATAAACATTAAAAAAAATGAGAAAAAAAACTTACCAAACCTACTTTGGAGCTTGGCAAATGATTCATGCTCCATCACTTGCACACCCAAGAAGGGGAAGGGAGAAATATCAGCTACAACTCAAAAATCAAAGCGAACCAATGAGCAGCAGTGAACGAACAACAACAACAAAAAGGAGTGTGGGCAGTTGATACTTGAAAGGATGGCAACAACAACAAGCAACAGTAGGCGATGAACAACAATAGACAATGAGCACCTGCAGGTGACAAATAGCAATTCGCAACAAGCAGCAACATGTGACAAGCATAGCAACCAATGGGCAACAAAAAGCAATGAAATCAAGCAACAAGGAATAATAAGCGCGACAAAAATAAGCAACAAGTAACAACAAGTGACGAAAACAAGCAACAAGCAGTAACAAGCAAAAAGCAGAAAAGAGAAGTGGGATCACCTAGGATTGGTGGTCCTTTTTATCCTTGGATGGTAAACCTTGGAACGCCATTGAAAACATGGCGATTGCCCAGAACCTAAACCCTAAACGTGACTCAGGAAAAAAGATTACCCCCCAATTTGAGAACCAGATGCAGGGTAAAAAAAATTGCTCCGGCCCCCCAATCTCAGCATGTGAAAGGAGAAAAAAGTTCACCAAATTGCACTATTACCAGTTTTCACTTGTGCGAGAACTGGTGATCAAGGCATCAGTGCAGATATCATAAGGGCTGATACGTAAAGGGATTAAACTGGGATACCCAGGTGAATTTTAGATACCGAACCAACACTGGTTTTTATCTTGCACATACTTTTTTATTATAATCACTATTAGACTCACTTGTAGCAGAAGCTTGAATGAATGTTGGCTAGGGGATAGTATTGTATGGAAAGATTTCTCAAGCAAAATAGTGTTGTGGAATGAGGGATTGTCACATGTGCTCCTAATCATCTCCAAAAGGCACTTGCTTACAAATTGGTGTAATGAACTAATCACTAGGTATAAAAGATTAACTATATCAAAATTAAATTCGAAGATATTCTTTCAAAAGATGGCAGCATTTGACCATGATTCATTTTTGCTACCAGAACCCTAATTGTTAGTGCAACCATTCACACCAAGGCCATTTCCAAGCCCTTCATCTTTATCTTGAAGAATTTTTTATTCACTTCACAAGATAATATAATATTCTTTTCACTTTCCTTCCAACTTCTGATAGGTACTAAAGTTATATTAGGTGATATACTTTTGGATATCCTCAATCAAGTAGTGGGTTTTTTTGGGGCAATTTTTTTCACTGTGGCAAACCAAAAGTTTGACTTGTAATAAAGCTTTTTTTGGGGGAAAATTTTGCAAAATGAGTTCTATTTAGACATATGAGTTCCTATAGTTCTCCATAATTAGGCAGCATTCTAAAAAAGTTCTACTTTACTCTCTGACCTCAAGCCAAATTTGGCTCATTCCTCTGTGGATGATCACCAGGATACCTACTTGACAAAATTGAAAAAAAAAGCCTACAACCAATATGTTCTAGAAACAAGACCGAAATCAAATTATTTTTGAAGAACCAGACCTGAAACCAGGCTCGGGTTCTTACACCTCTCCTTTCACCTCTGCTATTAATTAGATGAGATGCCTCCCAAGTTCAATTTTGTTTTTGCAATGAGTTAATTTGATTAACCCATCACTCAAAAAAAAATTTAAACTATGGAGGCTCTGCAAAACAGAACCTTCTATTTTGAAGTATAGAGTTTCTCCCCTATGGCCCAGCTATATAGGTGAAATGAGGACAACATTTGCCAAAGCATATGGGATAAAAGTGAGGTGCTATGGAGAACATGTTGGGGAACACACTTGGAATGAAGGAAAAATGAAAAAAAAATCCTTCCCCTTCCCCCAACTTAAAACGAAAAAAAGCAAGGCACCTTGAGTGCCTTCCCATTGGCTGCATGAAATTTCTCTTCTCAAAAGAGTTTGTCACCATTTTTAGCCTAGGCTAATACCCTTGCAAAGGACACCCTACCTATTTGATTGGCCCATGAAACTATGGAGGCTCCCCAAAATAGAAGATTCTATGGATAGATGGAGTGCCTCCCCCTTTGGCCCACCTATATAGGTGAGAGGGGAAGAGTTTGGGCAAAACATATGAGTGAGGTGCTATTGGGAACACCCTTGGGGAACACATTGGGAACCTATTGGAAACCTGAGGGGAACCCATTGGCAATTTGAAAGGAACATGTTGAGAACCAGAATTAGAACTGAGATACATGTTTTTGAAAAATGTGACTAGAAACAGGGTTGGTTGGAGGTTAACCAATATTTAACCATCAGTTTCAGTCCGGGTTAGTAAGAACTAAGAACTCAATCAAAACTGGGGTCTCATTTTCAGAAGCAGACTTTTAGAACTGGAAATTCCATTTATGTGTGAACACATACTATTTAGTTTGTCTCAACAACAAATGCTACAAACAAAAAGGGCTTTCTATATAGATCATACACAAAAAAATTTCTTTATTCAAATCACCTAAACCCTAACCACAAGTTCAGGGTTTTTTTTTTTTTCCCCCAATTTTCTAATGTAGCTGATGTGGCGATCGTCCATATGATGATTTAGCCAGATTTGGCTACAGATTAGATATGAAAGTAGGGGAAAAAAAAGCAGAATCCTTCTATATTCTTGACTACCTACTAGAACTTATCATAAAAATCTTGCCACTTCAGATGATTTAGCCAGATTGATCTGACGTGATTTTGTTGATTTTGTTAGGACCTGCCTGAAAGGACTACATCCGTATGACCTACGTGTTCATCACACACTCATTGGGCCAAAAAGAAATTTTGACACGTCCCTCCTTCAGAGTGCAGGGCCTCTGATGGGTTCTTTGGATTTCAAAGGATTTTTCAAGGGAACATTATTTCAATTTTTAGGGTTTCTTCAATTGCATAAATTTCATCTAATAATTACATGTTCTTGTCCCCTAATCATAATTTAACAAAATAGTGAGAAATTCTTGTTACAGACCATAATTAAACATATTCTTTCTTTTTCAAAAAGGGGAGGCAAAATATTTTATGTAAGAGAATGGGTCCCCCTCATGACCATTGTGTCAGGTGCACCTAGACGTTTGCACTTGACATTGAGGCCCTGATACAATAATCAGAGGGGCACACTCATTCGGTGTTTATAGATAGACCCTTCTCCTACATAAAGACAGGGAAGTATTTCTTCAGGAGCTTGTTAAGTGATAGTTTATTTCCTTGTATTTTTTAAAGCCCAAAAGCAATAACCTCTTTCCTTTTGCATGGATATGCTTGAGTTGTCATATCCTTTTCTTGAATCCAACATTGGTGGTGTGCAAGTTAGCCATTCAATTTGAATTTTACTGCACTCCTCTTTGAGTTCTAAACATTTGTTATAAACAAATATTTGTTGAAAAGAAAAATAAAAAACCTAAACCCTTTTATAGATAGAGAGTATCGATACCACTACAGAGAGTATGGGCAGGCTGCCACTATCTTGAGATGGGCTCTCGCTGCAGAGGAGGGTTCTTCTAGACTTGGAGTTCTTTGGGGTTTACCTCCCCTTTCTTTAGTTGATATGCTTCACGTGATTGGAGGAGGGTTTGGCTCTTAGTGGTTCCCTTTCCTCCCACCTTTTTTAGGGCTGCTTGCTTGCCTGGACTTTAGTCCAGGCCCCTTATTTCTTTTTCTCTCCTTTTCTTGGGTGTTTTCTTTTTATAAAGTTTGGCTGGGTTTCATCAAAAAGAAAACATGAACCACAAATAAGAAAAAAAGCTCCAAAAGATGCACACAAAGGATTACCTTCTGAAGTCCAAAGGACCACAAAACCTCGGATATTCCAAAGTTATTGGTTGATCTTCTGCCATATAATTGACCTAAAACTGGTCCTTATGACGTGGGAAATTGACCTGAAGATCGATTTCCGATGTCATAAAGACCTAGCTTTTTTTTTCTCAAAAAGTGTATTGTGACATCACATTAAAAAATCCATCCATTTCTTGTGGGGGCTTTACAATTTTCATAAAGCCCACCTACCCTTGTTGTGCAATTTATAAAATCATAAAGCTTGCTTCTTGTCTTGTCTCTGCCACATTAGCTGCCATATTTACACATGGTCTTAGGCCAGGGCCTTAGGCTTTACTTGGGCTTTAAGTTACCACCTAGGTTTGCAGTCCCAATTTTAGTTTTATATGTGGAGTTGGAAAGAAGCAATTAACTTGGATACGAGAAAGTTTTCTTTGCAATGTCTCACGGCCTGAGCACTGCTGGAGATGCTCTTAGGAGGGATGCCTTCCCCTACACTTTACATATTCTAGAAAAGGACAAAATAGAATGGTTAACACTAAGGCCTTAATCTATTTACTTTTGATTTTTAATCTGTGAGTACTTGAAGGGGCTAATGCTCATAGGCTAATGCTCATATTTCGCTTTGTGTGCATCCGTACCAAAAAAGGCTATACGATTCATTCCAATTCTTGACACATCCACATTCAACACTATTGCTTTACAACTTGCACACATGCAAATAAAAGTTTGTTCGCTGCTTTGGTTGAAAGCCTTTTCAGCAGACACATGTATGAAGAATACACGAGGAGATGCTACGTTGCAACCGATTAAGAGGAAACCAGAAGAGGAAGTAGTTTATTGGCAGCCTTTGACAAGGTGTGAAGTCCACGCCATGCCATTTGTGCTAGAGATGACAGAAAAGTGAGGTTATGCTATCATCCGCCTGCCTGCAGTAATTTCTTGTGACAATTTCTTGTGGTAGGGGTGGGGTCTTTGGTGCTGGGGTTGGGTGTCGACGTGGCCTTGTGGTGTTTTGTTTCTCTTTGCAATGGAGTTTTCTGTTTGTGTCACCAAAAAAGAAGGAGATGATATGGGTCTGAAACAACATTAGTCCTTACAAGCTCTCATAACTCAACGTATCAAAATAATTATAAGAATTGTAACTACCTAACCTCAATCCCATCCATTCTCCTCAATGGATCATGCATGATCAGCATTTTTTTCTAGGCAAACTGGTGCAAAATTTTGACCTCAAAAATTAGGAGGAATAAGTATTTTGTTGCAAATTCCCACCAAATTTCACCAAATTTTGGTCACACCCCAAAAAGATATGTGATCGGTTTCTAGTGTTAGGGCAGGTTTTTTTTGCCAAATTTTCTATTTTGGCAAAACATCTCTTTTGCTACATTCCCAAAATGAAAAAAAAAAAAAAGCTAATCATGATAACCCATTAAGTCAGTTCATCTTGAGCTTTCAGTGACTTATAGAGAGCCCACTCCTGGGGGGGGAGGTGAAGGGGGGTGAGCAGCAGCCAAAAGGCAAAGAGGCAATCATGCTCTCATCTCTAAACTCATAGTAGTTCTTCACCATAAGAGCATCTCCAGCCAGTGGTGTTCCTGGCCTTGGGTGAACCAGCACATACACTGGTACCATGGTCAAAAACCAGTTGTTGGGTCTGGTGTATAGACCTAGACCTGGTATCAACACTGGTACCAAGGACCCTACTAGTCTGGTATGAGCCAAGGCAATACCACTATCCTACCAGGTTTATACTAGTCTCAAAACTCTTATATACCCGTCATACACCAGTCAAGTAAACAGTCTTGAGAACCTGATACCAGGACCAGCTGGTATGTTCAAAAGTTGATACCCATACCACACCAACAATGGTAAAAACCTGCAATTATCTTGGGTTGTTTTCTAACATGTTATATTTAACATCGCTAGATGTTAAATTTACCACCTCCAATATACAGTCTTAATATTGCCCTCTTATCAATATTCACCACCTCCAACATACAGTGTTAATTATTCCCTCTCTTCACCCATTTTAATAATAAAAAGTGGAGAGTATAAAGCAAAAGGAATATTTAAATCTCACAATTTAATTAAAAACAGTTATTTCCTTTTAGTGCAGCTCTTCCAGTTCACACAACCTCGAGTTTCAATCATGTCAAAAAGGCAATTTCACAAAATTGCATGCGACAAAGCAACTCTTTTATCTTTTAGGGTTTCTCATGGCAAATGTAGACTTCTTTTTGGCCTGAATCATCAAGATTCTAATTCTAAGTACCTCAGGTTTCAACATGTAGCCAAAAACTAGAATGACCCTTCAACTCAAAGTTTTTATGTTCATATTTTGTTTGTAGTCAAATTCGGTAATATCATTTTGTCATCTTATGGATGATCATAACTTATGTTGTATAGCAAATTTGAAAAAAAACACACACACACACACTCGTGCCTCTGAATTGCCCACATGGAATTGTATGCAAAATGTGTAGGGTAAAACCTAAAGGTAAAGGCATTCCCAAAATAAGGGGTCTAGTATGAGGTGATAGATATTTGAGTATCAGCATGTCCTAGGCCTCACATTTTGGGATTGTTTGCCACTTAGTTTTACCCATCATAAAGCACAATATGGATGTTGCCATGAACATTAACATAGGTAAATCATAAGGTGTAGGAGGGAGAAGGTTCTTAGTTCTTACACCTACTCCTTCAAAGTGGAAGGGATCTTACATCTATAAAAGTCAATTCATATGTACTTTTAAACCACCAATATGATGTCCATAAGCTTAACTTTATTCAAACAACAATTGTGGGAGTTTGTCCATAATTGACTAAATTGATAACCTTACATTGCACAACCTTACATTGTAATTAGATTATATATAGGTGACAAGTCAAATCTAATTGAAAATGAAGGTTTTTGTTACTATTGGCATCATTAGTTTAAAAGTTTGAATTCAACATCATGAACATGTTTATTCAATTGCACATTACACTTTTTTTTGAGACACAATGATAGTTTCATTTTTGTCATTTCATTAAACCTCTTACCACTATGGCTCCATGGCTCTAATTTTGAATATCAACATTGCATCTCATATTTGCCACCTAAATTAGGATTGTGTTGAGCTACAAAAACTTATCAAATCAAAACACCAAGAGTTTATTCAGTTAAAATGGACACCAAATACAAGGAGTTTAATGTTATTACTTGTTCAAAAGTGGAAGAATTTTCAAACAATGTGATGTGTTTAGGCACTTGCAATGACACACTCCTAAACTCCTTGATAGACTCAACTGCAAGTCCAAAGGTGAAAACAGCGAAAGGATAAGGAGTTGGGTACGCTCCCTAACTCACAACACTTTGGGGGTAGAAGGGCATGCCGAAACTCCAGTATGGGGATTAAAACGAGTGACAAGTGGGTCAATTATTCACATGGACCTACATAAACTAAACACCAAGTTGGTTAATGCGTAGTTAGAGCACTTTTGGTGCACAGACAAACCATGGGCAAACACGGATTCACAAGACTCATCACGGCCTGGACTTGAAAGAAACCACCACCTTCCCCCTTATAGTATTATTTGTGCCTGGCCATGGGACCTACACCCAAATGTCATTTTGTCCTAGGAGTCCCAAGTTGAAAGGGGAATCCCGAAATTCTTAAAATTAAGACTCCCACAATTTTGGAGGCACATAACTTCTTGTGCAGACCTTCGATTGAGGTGAGGTTTGAAGAAAAATTATAGCCCTCATCAAGAGTTTTTCAACAATATGTGGCATGTCATCTACATGCAATTAAATCATGGCAATCCCCAACTTTTAATGGTTGGTAGTCAAATTGGCAATTTGACTCTCGACCCTTCTTTTGGCCATAACTTATATTTTAAGTACCCAAATGGGTCATGTGAGCTCATTTTAGACATCTACGTTCCATGATATTTTCAATGGTATAAGGAACACTTAAATCCAATGAGTTTTGACTCTTACAATTGCTTTTTGAAAATTCGAAAGTCCATCGGGACTCCAACTCCCAAAGTGGGAGCCCATTTAGAAATGTGTGGGTTCATTTCCTCACACCCTCCTACACTCTTAGGAACATGAAATGTGACTCCCAGGCTTCATTCTTGGCCTGCACCTTTGTAAGCCCAAGGCTAAGGTTACGACATGCAAAATGGAATGAAATCCAAAGGCTTATAAAGACAATTGGAATTATTTGAACAATGAGTTCAAAGACAATCATGATTATTTTGTAGGTACCAATAATAATACATCTTATGATAAATTGTTTCTAATAGATCACAAGAGGCTTCATCTCTCAAATCAATTTGTTCACAAGTTTTATGATAATTTATTGATATTTTTGAAGGTGATTTCACCATTAATTTTCAATTACATGCACAAAATATGGAGGCTACAAATGACACAATCTACATACTTGAATCATCATTCATTGAAGAGACACCCCCGTTGGAAATTTTGGATGATAGAAAAATTTAAAAGACTTATATTTCCCAAGCCAAAATTGCCAGAATCTATTGGAAAACAAGCATTTGCAACGAATCAAAAACATGTATAAATCAAAAATTTGTTGATATGGATGATGTAATGGATATTGACTTTGATTCAATTATTTAATATAATAGGTGAACATTCACATCACAATGATTTTAGGTCTTAAGCACCATCATTAGTGAAAATTCACCTTTGTTAAACAACACATGTAAGAAATGAAAATGGACAATCACATTCATGTTTTTTATTAATGTTGTTGACAAAGGGAATAAGGCACTTGTGGAGGTCCTAAATTGTATGAATGAAATGCAAATGTTGATGGAAAATAAGCAATCAAAACACATAATGTAATTTCTGTAAAACAACTTGAAGACATGATCAATCACAACAAATGATGCAAGAAATTAGGAATTATGCAATGGTTCAAGTTTTTTGCAAGGTTTGAAATGATGTGTCATGTTTTTATTTTTTTTTAAAAGTTTAATCCAAATAATAATACACCATAATAAGACCATAAATTTAATCATATTTTTCATTTGCATTGCATTTTGATACCCTACATTTTTTTCATTTTTTTGTTTTAATGTTTCATCAAGAAAAAAGATTCTTAAATTTTTTATATAAATTTGGAACATATTGGTTCATAGTATCTACAAACATAATGTATAAATGAAGATAACATTATAAAAAACATCATGGTAGATTTTTGTTGATTCATATTTTTTGCTAACAAAAAACACCCAATGTGTGACTTTTTATCATTGAGGTTTGATACCATAAGTCATAGTGCACACAATGTACATTGTCCCTTCAAACCTAGAGCCAATGTATGAAAGGAAAACACACATAAGGTATCTAAAGTTGGTGACTCATTCAACATGGGTGTCCATTTCATGGAAGCAATCTAGGTGCATTGTATGGCCACATTATAAGATTATGATGTCTTTTATAAATCAAAAAACTTTTACGCATGGGATGAACATTTGAATCAACAAACTATTCAAGATCCATCAATAAAAATTCCCTAATGAATAAAATCCAATTTCATTTCATATAGTTTATTTCATAAATAACTACCATTGAATATTAAAAGCAAAATTACTAAAGATGTCATGCACAAAATTTTGCTCACATCTAAAGTTGTTGTTTTAGTTCATATATGGTGGTGCACAAGAGAGGCACTGTGAAGCACATAGGACAATTTTAATGCATACTAGACTTCTTAACACAAAGGTTTCCATTTTTCAAAGCAACAAAGTAACAATAGTCTACACCTCACACATCAATATTTTCAAGGATGCATAGAGTTATTTCTAATACTAATCAATGAAAGTTATCCCATTTTCATGTTATATTTTCCATTTTATGTTAGATAAATATAAATCAACCTATCAATACTATTAATTGGACCTACTAACAATTAATACCTAAACTATTTAATTTATGTATATGGTATATTTTCTCTATTTGTTTTCTACTACTAAAGATTAAAGCACACCCTATATTAAGTATAAATTGGTCTTTAAAATAAAAATAACCTTATTGTAGAACTAAATAAATTTAAGTTTTATCCAATAACTAATATATGACACCTTATCTTTTTATTAATGTATTTTTTTCTTTTCATGAAAAGTGACCCCCCACCCAAAGAACATTCTTGAACCTAGATTGGAGGTTCATGTCATGTCATAGAAACAACATGAAAAAAGCTTCAATTTTAGAGTTGAAACATAAATGCCCACATGATCAAATTATAGATTGACCACTAATATATTGAAGATGATTGTAGTGGATTTGATACATTGTAATGAAAAGTCAAGTTAAATCTATTTGTTCACATTTTTTTTTGACAATTCAAATTGACTTTTACAATAACATTATTTATTTTTGTTTGACATCTTGTGTTCTTTTGTTGTTGTCCAATGTAATGTGTCAATTGTTGGTGATGAATCTTCCCTTAAACATCTTCATCATCTTGATTTATGTTTTGGGTAGATTCACTCATGCATTTTTTCTAGTGGTACATCATATGATACTTCATTCATGGTTGATCTATCATTTTCATGAACTAGTTGGTCCAAATGTTCAAGCATTGACATCTAGGCGTAAACGAATTTTTTTGAAACCACAGTTGTGACTATTTAAAAGACAATGGGTTTGCTTGCTAAGATGATGTCATAAATTGGGATTGGTTACAAAAAATGATGGATTATAAATCCATCATTTTATAATAATAATAATAAATTCATGAAAAAAATTCACATTATATTATTATGTAAAGGCATGGATAATTATTGTTCATGATTATGTCATTTTTAATGCATTTAAATTCATCTAAGTTTTTTAAAATGATGTTATTACCATTTATTATTCATTCCAATTTATTATGTTTCACATATTGACATAATATATTAAAAATATTGTCACCCAAAGTCATCAAAGACTTGCAATATTAATACAAATTTTCACACTAAAACATGAAGACCTAAACATAAGTTACACTTGATTTAGCTCCTATTAATCTTAAGGGGACACTTCATGTAAAGTTTGGGATTTACGTGTGTCAAACAACCATTTTTAGGTGGGATTAATTAGATAATTGTCTAACCTCTTTTTTATCACCATGTTATTATCTAATTTTCTAATATATACATATTAAAGCCGCCCTATATTAATTATAATCCATTATTTTTTATTATTGCATACCCTATATTATAATTAAATTGATTATTTGAATAAAATGTACCCTATTTGTAAACCAACTAACTTATTTTTACCCAACAACCAATATGTTGCACCCTATATTTTTACTCATATATTTTTTATCTTTTTTACTAGTGTCCCCCCTAGGCTATTAATGTGACTACACCATCCATGTTGCATTCATCAAGTATAAAATTATTTAACAAGCAATAGTAGCAAATCACATATGGTTAATACATTTGAGCTTCGTGTTGTTGTGTGTTACTAGTGACAATTAATTGTTTTAATTTTTTTTAATGTTTTCATTTATATATGTCAATGTCAAATTTAATTTCAATTAATACACATTTCATGAACATGAAAACACACATGTTATTTTTTTTTAATATCCATGTTGGTGGATAGGAAAAAAAAATGAGGTAGTTATAAAATGGAGGCAATTATTAGGAAAGATGGGAAATAGTTATTATGAAAGTTAATATGAAAAAAAAAATAGTTATAAAGAAAAAAGTTATGAAATAGTTAAGCTTGAAAATGAAGTAATTACTTCTAAATTGTCTTTGGAATGGACAAGGGACGACCAAATGATTGGAATGGTTGTGTAGAAGTAATATGAAACATTTTGTAAAGAACCCCATATAAAATAGTTCTTATGTACGTCATTCAAATAAAAAATCATATATGGTTCATACAATACAAATCCAAAAGATTTCGGTTCATAAGCTCATGAAAGATGACAAAAACATTCTCAATTATATCCTCCCCTTACAATGATATTTGTTGTGCAATCATTCCAAAGTAGTGTGACCATGTTTAGTGTCCTTGAAAAGCATCGTAAGTCACAATGACAATGGGTAATTTTGTCATCGAGAAGTTAGGGTTGATCTTTTTAAATTATTGCATTGAGCAAAGAAAGACCCTTCATACATGGCTTTGTGATAGATTCTAATTATTTGATAAAGCCAAGTAACTCCGCAAAAACATCAATGATTTTTTTTTCATGATTCATAATTGTTTGCATGGCCATTGTGTACCTTTTGTTTTTGTAATAGTAATAGTCTACCAAATGGATTTTCAGCTATGCTATGTAATTTATGTGCCACGAATGGCACCTTGAATTGAAAGAGTACATGAAAAAGCCTTCGTTTACCTTGACAAGTTTATTGCCTGGGGGCCAAGAATTTTTTTATTTAAATATTATGTTGAAAGCATGGATAAACTCATGAAGCACTTGCATATTGAAGATTTGCTAATACCAAATAGTTTAGAACAAGCAAGGTGCTCATTAACATGCATGAACTTATACAATGCACCAACATCTTGATAAATATTGATATCACACCTTTGTAAGTTGTAGTTTCCTTCTTCATATGCATCTTTAATTGAAATCTTTGTGTCAATTGAAAGATTATCACCCTTGTCATTTAAATTTTTTCAAATCTATCTTGCATCATCAAATTATGTCATCACAAATTGCAAATACCAAGTTGTAAATGTTGTTTTAACCCAATCTCCTAGTCCTAAGTCTATAAGCAACATATATATGCAAGAAATTTGGAATTGATGAAGGATCAATGCAAATTTCAAGCCTTGCATCATTTTGAATTCCTATTTACATGGCATGGAATGATGTTGCAATTTATCAATGGTGCAATGTAGCATAACAAACCATGCATGCATGAAGATATGTGTGAATAATGTTAAGCTACATATCTTTTCCCAATAATGATTCTATGGTCACTTGTGTGTGAAAATAGAAAAAACAAAGATATTAAAACCCCATGGTTGTTGAAAAAACTATGGATTTATGAAATGTACTTCAATAATAATTTTAATTTAAACTTCATTTTGAAAATGTGAGAAACAAGTGAAAATAATGGTAAAAGAGTTGGAGTTTTATCAATTTAATATTGTAAATGATTGATGTTACTCTCCAAATTTCATTTACAATGATGTATCAAATTTTATAATATATGTTAAATTATTAATTATTAAGTTGTTGATAAATTGCTCTAATCTATATTGTACAAATTTTAAAACCCAAGCTTTGATATGTGAAATTGCCACAAGAATTGCATAAAACTTAATGAAACAATTTTACATTTATTGAAATGTTTTTACATTATGTTCCAAAATTGAACAATAACTAATTAGGCATTGGGGGTTTTGTAACATATCTCGGTGTTTCTAGTGAAAAATTTGGCAAATAAATTTCATTTGCATTTCAATTTAGTTCCAATAATACATCATATTTTATTTTGAAATCATGTTGGAAGATTTGTGTGGGCAAGTAATTACTACAAGATATCATGGTTTATTTGATAAAAAAACTAGACCAAAAACTAATCATTTTGACATTTGGTCATGCTTGACAAGTCAATTTGACCACATTCAATTTGACTAATGGTTTTTTTGACTAACTATAAAATGGTCTATTTGATTGGTCAAATTAGACAAAAAGGGGCAAAAGGAGAATGTAACAATTGGTAGCCATGAGGAAAAAAGGAGGTATGTAGGAGAGAAAAGAAAGTTAAATATCGAAAAATGATATCTTACAAAGCCTATTGGGAAGTTCCCCATGTTACTTCCCTTTGTCTAAAGGTTGTTTGCAAATACAATTAGTGATGTTTCCATTTAAAAACTCTTTGCATTGGTTAAAGCTCCAAAAACAACTTATTGTAAGTGATTTTTTCACACCTTACATTCTTTTTCATGTTTCATTCCCTTTTCTTGTGATTGTTTGGTAATTCCTTTCATTTGACCTTTAGTACAACAAGGTTTAGTGTGAGGTTTCCTGTGTTGATTTTTTTCATCTACCAATTTTGCAAGTTTAAATGGTGGTGTTGTAATCAACTTATATCTTTTAACATTATTACAAGTTTCATCAATGACTTGTTCCAAGAGAGTTCCTCCTTGCCACCTTGCATTCTTTGTGATTTTGCTTTGTTATTTTAGAAAACTATAAGCGTCAATGAAAAGTGTGAGATGTAATACCTTCATGTTTTTGCAAACCATAATCTTTAAGGACAATGAGCAATGCAATAGTTTCATAAGGATATTACACCATGATTTACACTTATATTTCAAATTTTTTTAGATGACATGGTGTAAATGTATTTCAAAAATATATACACCCCTATCATGCAAGTGTAAGTGTAAATCCGATAATACACACAACATGAAATGTAAAAACTTTGATGCATAAGGAATGTAAATGTTTTATAACTTACAAAGTTTTACATGGCATGTAAAATGCCTATTTATAGTTACACACACAACATTGCTTGTCATATGACCTAGGTTGGCAAGTTGAATTGGAGACACGTGGGCTTAGGGGATCACATGACACCTATATTTGGTGCTACACATGTTTATAGATGAAATGAAAAAAATTGAAAACATGAAGTTGAAAATTCACATGATCACTCTTGACTTCATGTATGTAAACAATCTTGCAAAATGGGTTTACTTTTTGTACATTATGTTTGTTCATGCTTCCACCTAGAGTCTTTTCCTTCAATTTTGTCAAGTAATTTAGAATTCCATGTAAAAGAGGAATGAGCCAAATTTGTCTAGAGGTTTGATAGAAAAGTAAAAAAAAATTAGAATCCTACTTTGAAGCTCTAATAAGGTCTTAAAGATAAGAAGAAAAAAGAAAAGAAAAACTACCACCCACATGAACCTTAGAAGACAAGGTTGCATTTAGAGTGTTAAATTACAAAACATACTCACATTTGTGAAAAAAAGTGGACTTAGTTGATCTAATACCATGATAAGTATTACCCTTCAATTCCCTTGCTTACAAATTGTAGCACATAGAAGATCTATAAGAGGTCAAAACTTAAAACATTGAGCAAGGCATAGGTAGGAAGATGTGTACAAATATCTTCCACTTTGTTCAAAATTATTTTTAGGCGCTATGGATCATCAAGCCAATAAGCAAAACCACAGTTGGGAGTCACTAGTCATGGCCAATGTGCAAATGTGCATGTGTGTGTGGGCTATCTTAGATGTTATCTACAAGAGCCAAACAATTTGACCACACTAAAATAATATTTTAATATGATCATTTAGTTAGAATTGAGTGTAGTCTATAAAAATGTAGGTGCCACGGTTGAAAGTGAAGGTGAATTACTATGGACAACATGAATAACAATGATTGGTGTGGTAGGTTTGTAATGGGTTAAAGATGTAATGTGTTTAAGTGGAAGTGGAATTGAACTCCAACTTACCCTTTTTGGTCTTTGCAAAACACATTCCTTGAGAACTTGCCTTCCATCTGTGTCTCGACATTAGGAAAAGTCATTACTATCTCAATGTTAGGAGAGTCATTAAGAGAACCTTGAGTGCTATTTGGGTTTTGTTTTTCCTATTCATCAACATTTCAACCTTTTGACTCATCTTTGTCATAGCATCCGGCTAATTCCAAAAGTTACAGGCAATGAAAAAATTATTGTAAACACGATGGTCTTTTAGATACCAAAAATATCAGTCTATGGCTGAATCAAAATAGAAGATAAAAGTTACACTACTAATTGGTGGGTTTGCTTGATGATAACCAAATGAATCTCAAGTTAAACTCCACATTTTAAGAATGGAATGGGCTAGTACTGTAGATTGCCAAGTGTTAAAGAACATACTCTCAATTTATAATCATCTTGATGGGATCAATATATTTTATCTTTATTCAGAGGAATGATGAAGGCAACTAGACAAAGTCATCTTCACCAATAGTAGGAGAAGAACACAAGATGAGCAAAACATTAAATATGTTGGACCCACATAGGAAGGTATATTTAAACATTGAAAAGAAAAGGGAAGAAAAAAACACAATAATTACAAAATCTTTTTGGTGCCTCACATGGCTTTGCTTGATGACACCAAATGAATTTCAATTGGACCTCCACATTTTAAGAATGGAATAAGATTGATACTTTAGGTTGCCTAGGGCATAGAACATGACTCAATTCATCTTCATCTGGGGTCGACGTATTTGATTTTATTTGGAGGAATGATGAAGGTAACTAGACACAATTACTTTTCAGTAATACGAGGGGAATAACAAAAGAAGTTATATAGGAAGTTGTATTTAAACATTGGTGAAAAGAAAAGTGAAGAAAAAGAAGTAATCACAAATTGTTTTGGTGCCTTACACATGTATTGGTGATAACAAACCTAATACATTCTGTATATGAAGGTTGTCCCATTGATTCTATTGGTTGCAAATTTTGGCTATTTGTGAAAAAAATAGCCTTGGAAAAACTCTTTTTCAGTATAAATCTCGTCTTCTCAGCAAAATAAAAAAACAATATAATGAATTGTCTATGCCAGAGTTTAAAAAAAAGCTTTTGTGGTGTAGCCACATTGGCAAAAGGGGATCTAGCCAGATTTGGTTACATAGCAGGTAGGACACTACGTTTTCTTTTGTAATCCTTTTAGTGTTTGGTGACTTGTAGGAGGAAGAGGAGGTGCTCTAAATTTGGCAAACCCAATCCAAGAACCTTGTCTTTTTGGCAAAATTTTCCAAAAAAATCCAAAAGAAAAGCCTTTTGGAGGGGTCGTAGCCCCGAATGTTTTTTTCACATTTGAGTGAAATTTTGCACAAAGTTTTTTTGGCTGACTCCTGTTGTGAAGATGGCTAAAAAATGACAAGCAAACAACAATTGCCTAGGTGAACTTTTTTAGAAGATGATAACATTGGTTGAAAGGTGAACTATGGTTTGCCATGCACAGGAACCTAATAATTAATACTGTGAAAGGAGGGGACCTTTTGATGATATGATGCCATTTGTAACGATTGTGAAATGTGTGGCACATCGAGATGAGGCCAAACCTTGGAATGCACTGTTAATGAACTGTTATCCTGACATCCCCAACTTTGACAATGTAAATTAACTTATTCGATCTTCTGACAATGTAACAAATTGGGTCCATCGCTTAACAAATTGGATCCATCATGATAACATACGGACCAAGACCAAGTGATTCAAACTTTTGGCTACCTATATCACAAGTGGATGTGGGGTTGGTTTCATTCACAATTATGTTGTTGAAAGTTCTATACCACAAGTGGATGTGTGGTTGGTTTCATTCACAATCATGTTGTTGAATGTTCTATATCACAAGTGGATGTGGAGTTGGTTTCATTTACAATTATGTTGTTGAATGTTTCATGCTTGGCTTTTTAGCCAGGGTTGTCTTGTTGCCCCCTCGGAACAATTGTTATTAAGTAGGGTGAAGAGCCACTCAGTCTTTGTTTGCGGTGGCTAGGGTAACCCTGTTTGTTGCCCCTGATACGGAGGTTCCAAATTGATTCCCTCTAAAAGGGGCAGGAGCTCACAAATCAATCAATGGTTGGCATTTTCACAAAGGGAAAATGAACTCACATTTTCTCCGCCAAACCCACTTTGGGTACAAAATGATTTGAGTAGTAAAATTTCAGGATCTTCTTCATCCCAGGTATTTTATGCTTCATGTTGGTTTTGGCAAAAATGAAACAAATCCAATGCCAAGAAGAATAATGTGGTGGAAGCACAAAGCCGGAGAGTGTGATGCACAAGCAAGAGATGAAAATAAGTCACTGCAAACCCACCACGCTTAACCCAAAGACCTAATTAGGTACCAAAAGCTTCCCAAACACCTAACTACTGAAACATTCCAGAAACACCTAATAAATACCAAAACCTTAATTTAAATTTGTTTATTTTGGGGGGGAGGTTGTCGCCAAATTTATGCCTACTGGCTGTGCAGTTTTAAGAGTTCCTTGAAATAATTTCGCCAACCTGGCGAAATCTGTCTGAATCTGCCTAGGGATTCTCGCCAACTGGATCCATCAGGAAATTGAAAACAAAAAACACATAGTGCTTCTCAACGGTGATCCGGCACCCACGAGCGCACCATCCACTGGATGTCTGTTATTCCTCAGTTGTGGATGAACCTCAAGAAAGTTAATATTTGGTTTCACCTTGGTAACTAATTCTGTAAGAAATAGGTCTCATATATAGGTACGTAGCTAGGTAGGACAATCGGCAAATACTAGATAACTAGATGGATTATAGTTTATACATAGGTAAGGGCTGTTTTTACTACCTACCTACTAATAACCAGCTTGTTGGTTGTTGGTGGGTAGGTAGTAAAAAAAAAGCAACTGAGGTAACCATGGTTAGCTAGGGAGCTGGAGGCCAACAGAAAACTGTTTCCGGACTACTTAGCATCCATCCTTCAAGGTGCGCTGGTGGGTGCTGGTTCACCGTGGCCCTTATCAACTACGTAAATATCACCAAAACCTTTTTACCTAGGAATTGGGAGCGTGTCATCTCCACCTGAATTTTATTACCAACTCTAGTACCGTGTACCTTCCGTTCATTTTTGGAATTTACGTACCAATTCTCAAATTTTGTCCAGCCAGAATTTTCAAGTTCCTTTCAAGGTCCTAATATCTGGTTCCTAGTCACTACCTACTAGCAGGTGTTCTTTTACTGGCGAATTTTCGCCCAATTTCGACCTGAAAATATGATTTCAACCTATTCAAAAGGTTTTTTCATCGAAAAAAAGTCCCAAATTCGCCAGAGTTCGAAGAAAAATACATCCAAATCGCCAGATTTTATGATAAGTTCTAGTAGGTAGCCAAGAACATAGATGGATTCGTTTTTCTTTTTCCTACTTTCATATCTAGTATGTAGCCAAATTTGGCTAAATTATTTTCTGAATGATTGCCACTTTGACTACAACAAAATCCTTAAAATAAACCCTGCTACCTGGTACCTCTCCCCCCCCTCCGCCCTCCCCCGCCCCCTCTCATTCTTCTCGGGCAGGAAAAAGTTGGAAAAGGGAAAACGTCCAAATGAAGAAGTAGTTGCAAAAGAAGGAAAACGCTTTGAGCAGTGAAATACGAGGTATGTATTCTGTATTCACCAAATAATAAAAGTACGGCATTTCTCAAGGAAAATACATACAGCATTCCATACGTACCGTATTTTTCATCACGGCTACTTAATTCATAAGCGCTTTGCGGTTCGTCATAGTATTATACGCTTCGTGAGGCGGTGCTGCCATTGCTGCCGCCGTGGAGCACACGAAGAAGTAGGAGCAGGACGACGAGAAAGAATTTCTCGACCCTTAGAAGTTCTTCTATTTTTCAATCGCTGCTGCTGTTGCTAATGTCGTCAATGGAGTGATTGAATTTTTCATAGTGTAAGTAATTTTTGTATTTTGTTCTTGTTCAGCCAGCTTCATTAGCAAAGGCACTTGCTAAATTTCTTTCCTTTCTTTTGTTGCTTTCATGCTTCTTCTCCTTCTTCTCCTTCTTCTTCTATCAAGCTTCGAACTTTCGTTGATTTTTTTTTTCTTTTTTGGAGGATTTTTTGTTTGGGGGTGTGTTCTCTTCTTTATTCCAGTGAGAATCTCAAGATCACCAATTTGCAGATCTTGAACATTCTTTTGTTGTTGTTGTTGTGGCGGTGGTGGCGGTGGTGGTGCGGGGGGAACTGGACTGTTTTGGGAGTGGTTTGCAGAATTTAAGTGAATGAGGAAATTTTGTAGGGGTGTTGGAGATTTTTGTTTTGTGTCGGAAGTATTGGTTTTGTGGGATCAATTTTATGTCTTGCGTGTTTTCATCGCTGTTTATTTTCTTGTTTCTTGTGTGTGTGTTTCCAGCGCTCGAGTTCCGGTTTCTGCGCTATTTTGAGGTACATTTTCCACGGGTGTCTTCTTCGTTTTTGTTTTCATTTTGGGTGGGATTTTTTGGGTTTCTGGATTCGAGCTAACAGTTTCTCATGAGCGTTGTTGTCTTAGCACAGCTGAGTTTGTTGCGAGTATTGGTAGTTGAAACCTTTTGTTGTTGTCACTTTGGCTGTTGTCGCTGTTTTGAAGAGGTAAAAAAATCTAACTGTCTGTAGCAGAAGAACAAGTCTCGGAACTTTTGCGGACAGAAGTTTGTTGTGTGTGACATGAGATCGGCTTTCGTTTCTGAAACTGAATTGGAGGTTCCTGGTGCGTGCAGATGCTAGTGATCTGAGCAAGCCTGTCTATGTATCTTTTTTCACTTTTGCAGTCATGTGGAATTCATTCTTAGCGGTGGAAGCCAGCCAGCAGCCAGCCAGAGTTGGAGATTTAGGTTTTACAAGGGAACTGGTTGTTTGGTTAGTAATCTTATGAACTTCTTCAGTTGCAGCAGCTCCATCGGAAATCCTTCAGGAAATTTATGATCAAGAGGAAGAAGAATGTACAGTTAGACAACAGCGTTCTTGGAGAGCCTTGGTAGGCATTGCCTATCTTGCCAAACACCATGCCCTGTATACACTGGATCCAATTTTGCACAACAATTCTTACATTAGGGTGTTATGTGGAACAGCAGCAGCAGAAGAAGAATCTTGTCTTTGGGGGTTTTAAGATCAAGGAAGGAAGCAAGCTGATCTGAGCAATTTTAGGGAGAGTGTGGCAAATGGGGGATCTGAAAGCTCGACTCCTCCCACCACGGCCTAAGTCAGAATTACGCACATCTGATCTTCCAATAAAACGACCTCTATTCAATGGCATAGATGCCTTGAGCCTGAAGAAGAGAGGTCAAGGAGTGCGGTCGTGGATTCGCATTGACACAGCAGGAAACTCACATGTCCTCGAGGTTGACAAAGCTTCAATCATGCGGCGGTGTGACTTGCCAGCTCGAGATCTGCGGTTATTGGATCCCCTCTTTGTTTACCCTTCCACAATCCTGGGACGAGAGAGTGCGATTGTGGTCAATTTGGAGCAGATCAGGTGTATCATAACCGCAGATGAAGTCTTGTTATTGAATTCTCTTGACAACTATGTGCTTCAGTATGTCACTGAGCTTCAGAGGCGGCTCAGGACAAAGAATCAAGTTGAATGTGCAGGATTCAATTGGCCATCTCCGGGAGGTCAACCTATTAGTGATTCATATCCTGGCAGCCACGAACATCCCAATAGTTTCAATAAAAACAACTTGGAAGTCTCACATCCTACTATGAATCAAGAAGTTAGGCACAAGGTGGTAAATGATGGTGATATGTTTAGTGGTTCATCTTCCGAATATCTTCCTTTTGAATTTCGTGCCCTTGAAGTGGCACTTGAAGCTGCTTGTACTTTCCTTGATGCTCAGGTATGTATGTCTCTCAAAAGAGCTACCTCTCTCAATGAAAATAAATGCTAATTGTTTTTGTGTACATAATGGAGTGGGCACTTTGTGAAGATTGGAAGTATGTGGAAGTTCTCAAGGCTTACAATGATGGATATATATGTATATTTATGCTTGGGTTAACCAGATTTTCATTGAACAATTTTCTAGTCTACAGAAAACTCCACATAGCAGAGTCCAGGATTTGACCTGACACTTGTGAAGCTGTTCCTTTTACAGCACCAGATGAACTTGGGTGTTGATGGGTGAGGATTGCAGGCAGCAGAGTTGGAGAAGGAGATTTATCCAGTGCTTGATGAGCTCACATCTAAGATCAGTACACTCAATTTGGAGCATGTCCGGCACCTCAAGAGCCACCTTGTGGCGCTTACACGAAGAGTTCAAAAGGTGATGATGACCCTTGGAGATGAATGATTCTTGTCTGTATGACTAGTATGTGATTTTACAATTTCTTCTCAGCACACTGGCTCTTTAGTTGCTAAACACAAAACATTTTGCTTGTTCTGGCAGAAGACTTGTGGTTTTGTTGACCTGGAAGACACAATGTGAAGGTATTCAGTTCTTTGAAATCATCCTTGATATGGACAAAGCAAATTTCAACAGACATTATTTCTTGAAGCATGTGGAAATCTGTGCTTTTTCAGCACTCGGGAGTTAGTTACTCTTGAGCATAATATGACCTGTTCTTTCAAAGTTATGCTCCTTCATGGTTTTGTTTTGTGCACAGGTCCGGGATGAGATTGAACAGCTCATGGATGATGATGGTGACATGGTTGAACTATATCTTACTGAGAAGAAAGAGCAAATCGCACTCACTTCTTTGGACAAAATGGCATATTTTAATTACAATAACATGGGAGCAGGAGCTTCAATGTCAGCTCCTGTGTCACCCGTCTGTTCTCCCACGAGCACAGGCCAGTTTCAGGAGAAGTCTTTGGATAAAATGCATAGTTTTGCGAGGTCTCGTCAGAGCCATGCCAGCTCTCAAAATGACGAGGATAGAGTGGAGGAGCTTGAGATGTTGCTCGAAGCATACTTTGTTGTTGTTGATGGCACTCTCAACAAGCTTACTTCAGTAAGTGTTTGTTACCTTGCATTCTAGTCTGTGTGAATTCCACTGCCATATAGACCTCTTGGCATGGTACTTTCATTCAAGTGCTGGTATGGTGAGAGGCAGTCCTGATGTTGTGGGGGATTTTTGTCTGTTGGATTGCAGTTGAAGGAGTATATAGATGACACGGAGGATTTTATCAATATCCAATTGGTGAGTATTTGACACCAGAATGGTTGAGTCTCCTGGTAAAAATTAGGGATTTACACCCATATAATCTAGAGGATTTCATCAAACATATGGATTACTTTTAACCTATCTTGGAAGGTCATGCAATGATGGGTGTTTGTGTTGTTGGTAAAGCTCTTTCATTCATTGCATGCTTCTACTGAAATTGTATTGAAATGAAGGCTTTTGTAAGGATCTTTGATGGATACTGAGTTGGGTTTTCTGGAATCTCTGGAGATACTTTGAGCTGAGTCTTTTGATCTTTCAAAACAGGACAATGTGCGGAACGAGCTGATACAGTTTGAATTGCTGCTGACGACAGCCACATTTGTGGTTGCAATTTTTGGTGTTGTAGCTGGGGTATTTGGCATGAACATTCCGATTGACTTGTTTGACGAACCTCGGGCCTTTAAGTGGATTTTGGGTTCTACAGGAGTAGCAGGCTGTGTTATCCTTTTTTCTTTTATTTGGTTTTTCAAGCAGAAACACTTGATGTTCACATAATTATTTCATGAGAACTGGGCTGAAGAGGCTGGAATAATGTCATGTAGGAAGGACAATAGCTCAATTGAATGATGTGCAAGCACTTCATCCGAAAAGTATTAGTGGGATGAAATACAAGAGTGTGGTTCAGTGCTGACCAAATCCAATTACCACAATATCATCAGTCTTTCATTATTTTCTTTGTACAGCTCACCAAAAGGGTGACAAATTCTTTGTATGTGACACAGACTATATGTCTGATGAAACACGTTTGGTACCGTTTTCTGTGCTGCATTAGTTTTCTTAAGGTATTGGAATTCTTGGGCAAGGTCTTCCCTAAAACAAGCATGGAATAGTCCACTTCTTTGGACATGAGATCATCGGTTTGCAATTCAACAGATTGTAGATTCAGCCCATACCATACCAGAAACCAAGCATTCAGTTAAGCAGTGAGAATTATGTCCCACAATATGTTATGCTTTAATCATTGTGTGTGATGAATACAGTGAACAATATGTATGGATGTGAATTTTGTTCAAGTTCCTTCATTTGACTGTGACCTATGTAACAAAACTGTACAGATTTCTACATGGATATCAAGGAGTACTATTTGTGTTCTGTGTGACTCAAGAGGACCTGCAACTAGGAATTCACAGTCTGTTTATAAAAACCAATTCTGAGAATGTCCTCAAAAAGCAGTTAGTAGTCTTGTAGATGACAACTTAAAAATTCAACTTGCAAATGTTCTTGGCAGAAGCAAAAGTGTTAAGACCCTTGACATCAGATTTTGCACTGACATTCTCATGGTGGACAAGCTATGCATAGCTGAACTGAAGTCTAATGAAGTCCTGGAAAGTTTGATGATCTGCTCTGGTATCATTAATTAAATGTCTCAAGTAGGATGCATGCTTGAGAATAATTTTAAAAAAAAACAAAAACATCTGCAGATTGTCAATTCATCTGGCAACTGTTGGGATCTTGCTGATCTTGCAAGAGTCTTGCACTCACACAGAACACTGGATCAATTAACCGTAGACTCCTTTTGGGGTAGAGTACAGAATATCGAGGGTATTTTTAAGATGCTGGAGAAGAACACAAAGATGGATTGCTTCGATCTAAGAATCGGTCGAGGGCATGGAAGTTGGTCTCAGCATGTCAGTTTAATGTTGCAGAAAAATTGCACCCTAAAAAAGCACTCACCCTCCTCGGAGATCTGGGTGCACACTTCGGTAGAGGCATTTTGTCACATGTAATTCACCATTTTTGTTGTGATGCAACTACAGGCAAAGCAAGCCAATGATACGCTCACAAAATTAGAGTTCACTCTGTGCGACTCAGAAGAGGTTCAGTTCTTGCAAATATGCTTCGCATGAACCAGACAATAAGGAGCTGTTAATACATTATGTTTCCAAGAACTCTGTTTAGTTGGCTCCAGAGGACTTTGTCTATTTTCTTGAAGGACTTGAATGAAAGAACATGCTCAGATTGCTTGGCTTGTCCGGATGCTCTACTGTCAAGGGGGATCAAAACGTTAATGACGCAATTCTTAACTACTTGAACACCAGACCTTGGCTGCACCTGAACTTGCAGAACACTCCCTTGTCTAGAATTGACTACAGGTTTTCTATCATTCAGCAGGAGCTCGATCGAAATACAGAGTTTGTCAAGAATTGGAATCCATCTCGTGTCAGTTCTGAAGGCTCCAGAGTGTTCCTTTGTGGCCCTCCACGAGCAGGGACCGCAAAGTAATTTTACAGGCCATGGAAAATGTGGAACCTGGGTCTTCTCGCATTCAGCCAATCCATCTCTATGGAGAAAGATCCAATCGAGGGAGGCTTGTTTGGTGAAAAACGAGATGAGCGCACTCGAGGCATTAAAATTTGACCGGTGGAGGATGGTGATATTGTTGTCTCCATTTGGGATCTCGTAGGGTAGGAGTAGTTTCATGCATTTCATAACTACATTGATGCCAAATTTTGGTCATTTTCCGAATCCTTCTCCTTTCTTGTTTGTGTTTGATCCTATGAGGCAAAAAAATAGGGGTGAAAAGAAGCAAATTCGAGTTGGACTTTGAGGAAGACTTCACATATTGGCCTCAATTCATAGCTGACAGAGAAAGGGGGAATTATAAGCTGGAGCATCTTTTCTGAGCTTAGTAGTGAATTTTTTTCCAAAGGGATGGGAGAAAGTTCAGAAAGTTCTCAAGCTAAGAGAGCTGCTATCGACGGCATGCAAGTTAGTTTGGCCAATTCCTACCTCTCAAGCACCTGTTAAAGTCATCTTTAGTAGCCATTGGCTTGAATGCAATCATCCATTCCACATGTTCCTTACACCAAGGTTTTCCCCTCAACTTCAAGTAAGCCACAAGCTCTCTGTCTTTGTCTACATGTCTCACAATATCTTGAAGTGATTAGACATCTGATTTTGTTCTTTTGTAGCAAGAAAATGGTACTTGCTTCATTTGATAATTTAAATGGATTTGTTGATAAATGGCAATAGAATAATATCAGGGGTGTCAAGTTGCAGTTGAGACCAATGGAGATTTGATTCAAAAACCCCTTTATTTTCTATTTTTCTTGAAAGGTGGTGTTGCACAATGCATTCTATGCATATGGTAGTCTCAGTATAGACTACAAACTAGACAAGGTTTTGAACATTTTGAACTTCAAAGCATTGAAGTCTTGGTGGAACCAGTGGGGATGCAGGCTACTACAGTGATGTGCTCATGCAGTCTTCCTTAAGCCATGGTGAAATGCTCAAAATCATAGAGGAAGACATTTTGAAGACCATATGTCAATACTGTGCTTCCTTTGATGGTTGTGGAGGAGTATGGCTTGTTCAGAACATTCTATTTCCACAATGTGTACACAAGAGCTAACCTTGTTGAAATACAGGTATGTTTGCACAACTACTCCAAAAGATCCAAGAAAGTGTGATGAAATTTTTCTAAATTCTAATTTTGTATATTTCTTCTTTGTCCATTCCCTACAAGTGATGACAACAAATAGTACTTGTACTCTATTTCTCATGCTTATGACTATGGTGCCAAAGTATTCAGGAAGGATCAAGTAATGGCAATGGAGGCATTGAAACAAGAACTGCTCACAGTTCCTTGCAATATGAAGGTCCATAAGTACACATGGAAGGAAGTGGTAGAGAAAGGGGCAAAAAATTAAGAGAGTCAAATTGTTGTCCTTTGCTCTGGCCATGACCTTGTTGGGGAGCTGCTAGGAGAGCAGGGTACAACAAATTTCATGGAATGGCAGTGGTCTAAACTTGAAGTAGAAGTTTCCTGTAGACTAGATGATGTCAAAGCACTACCTGAGATCTTTGATGAAGATGAAGATATTGTAGCCCCCTTTGATGTTTTTCATGTTATAGCTCCATTGAGACCCACACTATCAGGTTATCATGAAGCTACAATGGAGAATATGGAGAGAGGTTTCAACCTTTTTCTCCAATGTATCAAAGAGGCTGTGAAGGATAGGATCAATGCATCTTTCAAGGAAGAATGTGCTCAAATGAAAATGGTTGAATTGGACTCCAACATGAATTATGCAAGAGGGTGAATGCTCTTATGGAGTTCACAGTGTAGTTGCAACAGCAAAACATCCCATGAGTTGCTTATTGTGCTCACAAAGAAGGCATGGTGTTGTTTGGGAAATTGGTGATGTGCTTCATACCTGGGCTTGATAATGCACAATTGCATCTGATGTGTGAACACATAGATGAAATTCATGATGTGAAGGGGCAGTAAGGGTTTGAGGTGATGCTTGAAAGTGAGACATTTCAAAAAATTCAATCACTTCTTGATAAAGAGTTGCAAATACTGTTGATTCTTCTCAAGGTCGAGGCACAACTCACTACTGGACCATGCTGAAAGTTGGCCCAGGGATTCTTGGTGGAGCTGCCACAGTAATCCCCTCCCACCTACCCACCATAATGGGGTGTGATGATGCAGCAGTTTTGAGGGTAGTTGGGAAGGATGTTGGAGAGAATTAGTTTCTGGATACAATGAAGCAAGTCCCAAACAAATTGCAGAAATTTTTGATTTGCACAAGGTTATGTACACAGGGTGATGCAATGGCCAAGTTGCATAGGTGTGTGGCAAACACAAGGCAATAGGGTTGAATGACAAATCTCTGTGAGAAGTTCACTCTGGCTAAAGCTTGTCGAGCAACAATGCATCAGTAATGATCTAGGGTGTACAAAGCGTGGTTGGGGTCCCAACTGTGTGGTGGCTTAAAGCAGGCATGTTCAACATCAGTGATTGTGTACTTGATGCATTTGCAGTTAGTAGTCCCATTTACACATGCCAAATGTGGGAGCACAGAGGACTCATGTCAAGTGTTCAATTACATGTGTACACATAGTGTGGTCTGTTGGAGTGCCATGACTGTGGGATGTCTAAATGTGGGCAACTCTCTCTATACACCAGGATAGGCAGGAGCTGTACTGTCACCTTGATGGGCATTGTTGTCTCATGTGCCAGTGCACCCATACTTACAACAAGCATGCTCATAGTCAGATTGCTCATATTGGTTTTCAGTCTGACACCTATGTCAATAGTAGTCTCATTGACAAGATGCCAAATCTGGAAGCATGGAAGATGCAACAAGAATGTTCATCAAGAAGTCCACAAGTGATGCCATATCTTGGAGTCCCATGGAGATGCAGACCATGTGCATGTGTGAAAAGGCCGCAGGACTTTCTTTCCAAGTGCAACTCTGGTAGTCACCTCATGGACTACCAGATACCACTTCAAATAGTCAGTATTTCTGTTTGTGTGAGAAGAACCTTACTTCAGACTCCACACAAAAATCCTTAAAAGATTTCAGGGCTGAGGGTGCTAATTTTGTATCATCTACACATGGAGAAATGTACTAATAATTTTTTCTTCATTTTTAAGAAGCAGTATGTTGTTTCAATTTTCCATGTGATTCCTTCTCTTGGAGGCAGTTTTGAATTCAAGTCTGAATCTGAAGTCTTCATAATTCCTTCAATGCTGCTATGCAAACTGTGACCCTCATTATCATTTTGTTTTCACTAGGACTTGGAAACTGTTTAATAGTAAACCACATGCTAAAGGTTTTTTAATGCAGCCAGTCTTACTTCTCTTGTGGATGTTTCTAAGTCACATTTTTCCATTGGTCCCTGACCTTGCAAAGTTGCAGAAAGCTGAGGTCCACTCTCAAGATTAGTTTGATATTTTGAACCTCCTTGAAGTCATCACATATTGAATCTGTTATGATCTAATTGTGACAAATCTTCTGCCATCTTTCATTTGTACAAACTCTGTATACAACAATCATGTCATCAGATCTGAAAGATGACAGGGAAGTTCTAGTGAGGGACGGCTTTTGTATCATGTTTGAGTACGTTTTATTTTGAAACATGGTTGGTTCAGAGGTCAGCCCTTGACTGCAATTTATGTCTGGTTGAAGAGTAAACGAGGAGTCAATATCCAGGCAGTTTGTGCCATGCTTCAAGGCTCCAGGTCTCTATTCTTTCTCTAGTTAGGAATGCATTTTTTTCTTTTTCTTTCCTGCTGTACATCAGAGGTCAGGAAGGGGAATCAGCCATGGACAAAGTTCTCATTTTGCACAATTGTAGAATTGTGTGCATTTCCTAGCCAAGTTCCTTGTGCTCAGAGAACTCTTGCAGCAGTCAAAACTGAGCAACAAGAGGAGAAGATTTAAATCATCTTTGAGAGGGCAGTGAATCAATGAACTGATGAGATCAAGCAAAGACCACCAATGCTGGGATGCAAGAAAATTTGACAATAGAAGTGACAGTAATAAAATGACTTGAATAGGATTTAGAAATTATCTTGAAACTTATCTAGCTGAAGCAAGATGATCTACTTTACTGTTGAAGCAATGAAGGGATAAGTAAACTGTGACTCTAAAGAGTGTGGGAAGTCAGTGAGTACTAGTCGCCTGCAATTCATGTTCACGCTCAACTAATTTCAGCCACAAGGTGCATAGCTACATGTTGAGTTTTGAAACTTGACCTTTTTGTTTGATATTGGAGAACACAAAGATGGATGGCAGGTTGGATGGGGGCCCCCAGTTTACACACATGGTCTGTGGTTGGTTTCATCTCAAGTATGGATGCTTAGATTCAGCTAGGGATACAAGAATTTAAGCTTTAAACTGTCTTAAGGTTTGTAAAACCAGCTTGACTTTTGAGGATTATGGTCTGTTATGTTTCAGTTTTCAGCATAAGGCAGCAGGTTCTCATTTGGATGGAGTGTGGAAGGAGTTTCAAGGTCCATTTTGTGTATGATCAACTTTTCTAATGCACACACAGTTGCATACTATTAGCAGTTTTTCTTCTGTAATAGAGGCTTACTGCTGTTGACCATGTTTGAGGGTTCTAGAGGTTTATAGGGTTCATGCAGAATATACTAGAATATGAGGCTTTCAAATTACAGGACTAAATATTACAAGACATTGTACATGGTCTAAGTTAGTAAGCTGAATTATTGTGTTGACCCAATGAATTTTTCTTCATTTCTTTCAACACCCATGTTCTCTTCAATGGAGTAGTCCTATCCACACACAGAAAAAAAAACCCATCAGAACCATAATCAGAAGACCAACCCAGGGAGACTCTTGGGATGTAAGAGGGTATATCCCTTTGAGGTTGCAGAAAATTTTGTTCATAAGTTATTATCCTTGTTGAGCACTTGAAAAAAAGTGAACGAGTCTTGTCCAAATCTTTGCCATTTTGTCGCATTTGTTGAAAAAAATCTCAATTCTCTTCTCAGGTTGCCCAGTCTTGACACATCTTGCAAGCCCCCTATTACATGTAAAGTTGTTCATTATTACTCTGCCTGCATTAATATTGGAACTAGTGGCACCCTCTCTGTTATACCCACAAGCAGGTTTCTTACTACCTTCAAGCCACAGCATCGCCTGCCTTCTTATGCTTGACTTGGGATACCTTGAATCCCACCTACAATCTGAAATCTTAAATGTTGATGAGCCATGCATTTCCCAACAACCAGTGGATACCAGGCTGCCAGATTTCTAGCATTACAAAGAGAAGTATAGTGAGGGCGGGTAGTTGCTCTCCTTCTCTGACCTGTGATTAATGATCATGAAGGATATGTGAAGAATGGCTTAACTGAAGAATTTGTACAACCTTACATGGAACTTCCTATCTGCATTGGAAGGCCTGGCCTACGTTCATTTATGGCCCTCCACAGCAAACCAAACTTCATTTGCAGAAGATACAGTATTCTTTGAAGAAAACTAGCTTTTGTGATACTTTCTCATGAATGCAGGTTAGACAGATGATTACAAATATTGCAAGAGGTGGATACATAAGCAAATAAACCCAACTAGCAGGTCATGACTATTAATTTCTGAGTCAAGAGGAAGACAGAAAAAAACAATTGAATCAACCCAGACATGTCCAAAAGTTGTTGGGTGTGTGGTGCACACACATGGGGTAAGCTCCACTTACCCTCCCTCCCACGCAATACACTTACGTTGTAGAGGCCAGCCTGCTGCCTCCTCCTCCCTGTTCTATATTTCCACTTATGTACACACACACACATTCACTCTACTTTTGCAACTGCTTATTCCTTTCACTTGCTTCTTAGCTCCAGATTTTTCTGCTGTACCTGTTGAAACATGATGATTGAACTTCTGCTATACATAACTGAAGACCCTTCAAAATTCCTCTTGAATCAAGCTCTTTTTTTGTATTCCGGGATGGCCATCACTCTTTGCAACAAGCAAGCAAGCAGGCGAGCAAGACAGCCACCTACTTCTTCACTATTTGCAACACCAAACTCCTGTGGCTTCAAGAGGTTAAAGAGAGTTGATCCATGTTAGTAACAACTAACAACCTCAGGAAGGAGGAGAAATATACTTAAGTCTGGCGTTTACCACCTGCGAAGAGCACATGAAGAAATACATAAATTTATCCATAAAGTCACCCTGTCTTTGGGAACTAGTTTGACCCTCTAATCTCTGTTTCATCCCCAATTTGAGTGTACATGAAAGCAAGTGAAATTGGGTACTGTTAACCGAAACCTGGGTATCGCTTTACAAGATTTGTGGGATTTCATTTAGCAGCAGGGAAGACTCAGGCAAGGCAAATCCAAATCTGGGGGGTGAAAACTCCTGTGAAGATCAATATAGGTGAGCAAAAATAGTTTGGTCCTCTCCCCCTCCCCCCCGCCCCCCCCCCTTTCCTCCTGTGTACTGTTTTCATCCCGACTTCTGATTCTGTCCCCAGTTTGCACACTTTACAGATAACTCTAATTTCCAGTAAAGTACTTTCTAGTCTGTGAAATTAAAAGCACAAATTGGGCGTCACAACATTTTTAAAACTTTGGACCCTTGGGCCATAACAATATTGTATCATAACATTCATGAAAACAATCAGAACACTTGAATGTCAAGCAATGCCAAGCATTCATTTGTCTCTATGTGGCCAACTTGCATAGTTTGACAACAGTGCTTTTTTCTTTTCCTTTTTTCAGTTTTATGATGTAACTGAAGTGATGATCATCTATAAGATGATTTAGCCAAATCTGGTTATAAACAATATGTGAAAATGAAAAAACTTAATGCATCCTTCTATATTGTTTGCAACCTACAGGAACTTAATACAAAAATATGAAGAGCTTCGAAATATGGCCGCTAGAAAACGGAAAAAAATACTTTTTTTCCCATTGTTTTAAAATATTTGTGAGCTTGCAGAATTTCACCAGGAAAAAAACCAATTGAACTTCACTACAACAAGAATCTATCTGAGTCATAAGGCAAGGGTTGACAGTAAATGTGCATGAGAAGGAAAGTATAAAATCTGAAGGTTACTTTTGTTACAGATGTGGAACGGATTTCTCAAGATTTGTAACTGCAATGGGGAGGAATCAAAGCTCTCTCCAACCTCCTATGGACAATATTGCTACAAAAGCAAGCAAAATTGATGCTTTGCTCTGTTTGAAGAATCTGGGAGGAAATATGAAATTATGGAATTAAGCTTCAGCGACTTTTGTATGAGGAGGTGTCACTACTGTTACCTTTCCTGCTACCAACAGACATGAGTGAATTACTTGTGCATGCTATGGATATATTTAAGCTTCTAAGAGCCTCTCCACCATAGCCCACTATTTGGACCTCTAACAGTTTGTATTACATTACCAAAAGACAGTGCTAAGAAAACTACAAGTGGGAGGTGATGCAATAGATGCTAGGCTGATGCTTTCACGTTACATATGCCCATGGTTGTCAATGGTGTGGGGTAAAATCAAGGGTCAAGTACTACCGGATTAGGTTTGGTTGGTCCCCAAGTGGATCTTAAAACTTGTGCAACACACTGTCTAACTAAACAATGAGAAATGCTTGCAAGTTCTAGTTTTGTTTTTTTTTTTTTTTTCTTCTTCATACTACCATGTAAGTTTCGAATGACCCATTCTCGAATTAAACAATGAATAATTCTTGCAGCCTTTAATTAGCTAAGTTACTTTTTTAAAAACCACCATGTAAGTGACCCATGCTCTAGTTACACAACAAATAATTCTTGCAGCCTTTAGTTAGTTAAATTTTTTCTTCATTTTTTTCTTCCCACTCTTGTTGTTGTCATGTAACAAGGAGCAACCGCAAGATACAAAAAATATGTTAGCATAGAGGTGCCTTCCTTTCCCTAATAGGTCATGCAAATTGAACTTTGGGAAAAAAGAAATGGAATAAAATGTGGTATTAATGCGAACATCTTTCAGGTCACATTGGGAAATTGGAAAACATCATTGGGAACACCAAAATCCAAACTCCCCCCATGTATACATGTTACATGATACAACCCATTGTTTAGTTAAATAGTGAAAAATCCTTGTAATCTCTAGTTAGTTTAATTTTTCTTTTTTGCCTACTACTATCATGTAAATTTTGAAGGACCCATGATCTAGTTAAACAACTAATTCTTGTAGCCTCTAGTTAACGAAGTTTTTTTTCCCCCTGCTATTGCCATGTAACAAAGGTATGCGGCAATATTTGACTATTAAGCTTTCATGTCACACTATCAATCTTGTAATTTAAGTTAGGAATACAATTTTTACATAGACAACATATTTGTTACATTGATGCAATTTGTATACATCAACATAGTGTATACATGTATTTGCATAGTTCATTCACATGCACATGTTCACACATACTCTTCCTCAGTACATGCCATGTTGCCAACTAAAGGACATGCCATTTCACCTTGCACAAAACAACGTGCATATGTTTGACCTTTTCAAACATGCACATGTTTGACCCATGATCCACATCATTGGAATTTCAAATTGACTAGGCTAATAAGGTTTAAGCCCCCACCATTTTCAACATTAAACCTTAATGTAACCCTAAACCCTAAACCTAAAAAAAGACCTTGCAATAGGTTTTTTCTCAATCTTTTTGTTTTGCCAAACTTTGAAAGAGTCAAAATGTGAGGGACTTTACAATAGGGTTTTCCTTGGTCTTTTTGTTTTGCAAAACTTTGAAAGAGTAAAAATGTGAGGGATGTTTTTGATTATAGGCATGAGTAGGTGCTTCTTTAAAAAACCTTTGATTATTGTATTGGAAATAATTAAAATACAAGCAAGGTTTGAAACACCAAAGTTTAACAAAAGATGCAATTGTATTGAAATGTCAAGGAAGGAAAGCACGTGGGTTGAAGGTGTCACAAACTACATTCATAAAACTATAACTTGTAACAAATTAACTCCAAACTTCAAAGTCTTTAGGTGCACTCAAAAACTTGATAAAAAATAATGAAATACTACTCAAAACCATTCAATATATATTATTTCCTAACCCTAAAGTAGTCGCCACTTAACCCTTACCTAGCCATTGTTTAATTATAATAGTTGTTGCTTAACTTTAGATGCCATCAAACCTTAATGACCTCCACTTTTAAACCCTAGCGACCACTATTCAACTTGATCTAACTATTATAAGGATGTGAATACTATTCATCCTTTTGATGAATGTTTAACACATTCATCAACGTTGGGAATTAGAAACAAATAGTATTTCTAACACATTGTTGTTTTAAAAAATATATTATTCCATGTTTGTGAATTATGATTTCCAAATCAATAATTGAACTATTAAATTTTTCTTTCTATTAAAATTCATAAATATGATTTGCTTAAGTTTGAAGCCATGACCTCATTGAGGCATCACATTACCTTTGCCATCAAGCTACATAACTTTTTGTTAATAATATATATGCAACTTTTTGATTTATCTTCTTAAATATGTTGGAAGGAAATCTTAAAATTGACACATTTTTAAAAATTTCAAATCTTGTTCAAATGAATTAAATAAAAACATGATGTTGAAATTTATTAAAAACTGTATTCAAGAAATTCAAATACTTTATAAAAGTTCAAATGAATTTTTCTAAAAACATTTTGAAAAATATAAGCCATTAATAATTTCAAACATGTTAAATTATGATTCTTCCAAAATTCAAATTCCAATCAATGTGTGATTTAACAAAACAAATTAAATAGGTATGTTGTTAGGGGAGGTAACTAGGTGTATGTAGGTGGGTAAGTAGGTTATTAATATTTATGTAGGTAGGTAGGTATAAAATGGGTAAGTTGTTAAGATAAGTACATATAAGTAGGGTAGGTAGACCATGGGTGGTTGGTTGGGTGGGTGGGTGGGTGGGTAGCATAGCATAGCATATGACATATAGTTTGCCATGATTCAAATACTTTCATGATAAACACATGTGGCTAAGTAATCATTATACATGCACCAATAACATACAATTGTGGCAATTCAATGAGGCTTATTTGACAAGACTTTGACAACGTGACTATTTTTTTTTCATTTCAAGTCCCATTTGACTAGACATTCAAATTGACACCTAATCAAAAAGGCCACTTTAGTCAAAATTACTAATAAAAAAGACCATGGACCATTCATGCCCTAGGCCTCTAATAAAAAAGGCCATCCCTTCTAGTCAATGTGAACTCTTTAATCAAGTTGAACCTTCTAAAAAGTCATGAATTTTTATAGACTTTTCATATAACTTAGATGTTAATGGGTTAAGCATGAAACCAAAAAAAAGGCTTTTTGAGTTGGGTTTAACTCTATTATATTATTTGGAACATGGGTGAAAGCATGTTAAAGTAAAGACAAAAAGTAAATATCATATCAAAATATTGGGGGTCTTTGAATAAAAAGTTCAAAAAGTAAATGATCTTATGGAGATAATGTAAATTTTTTTTAGTACATTAATTATTAACTATTGTTGGCATTGGTTTCAAAAGTTAAATTAATATAATTATTTTTTTCCAATGTATTTGCAAGTACTTGAATTGGACCTTTAATTTTCAACAATTTGAAATTTAAATTTCAAATATTTGAAAATACATGAAGATTTTTTGCAAGTAGTTTTTTTTTTCCTAGCCCTCAATATTGATGTGGTGAACATTCTAATAGTATTATTTTTGTCATGGAGTTTATTTTCGTAGTTAGATTCATCCCCAACTCTTTAAAAACTACATCATTTTTGGGGATATTTTAGGCAAGTCCATGTGATATGGTACAATTTTTTGAGAAGCTAGAAGAAGGCTAGAGCAAACAATGAGGAAAGCTAAAGGTTCCATTTGATTTGAGATGCTAGAGGAAGGTTAGAAATTTTGAAAATTGTTTTCTTTTACTTTACAAGTAAAAAACAAAGTAACAAGTAGGTACAAAATATCTTGCTTGCATCCGCATGAGAATTCCTTATGTAACATGTTACATGGGGCAACCACATACATGGACCATCATACCATGGCATGTAAAAAAATTTCTTTAAAAATGACCTATGAACATCAACATGGCTATCTTGTACACTTGGGCTATAAACTTTAACTATGTGCACATATAAGCACAATCATATTTTTATGGAACATGAATAACAACTAAATTAACTAGGACTTGACTTGGTTTATCACAAATATTTTTTAGACTTTTGAAGCTTTACCTTTTCATGAATTGGGAAATTTTGAGACAAGAATTTGACAATCTCTTGTAATTGTTCCAAGGTACATGTTTGAAGTTTTTGTAAGTGCTTTAATATATGACATGCAACCTTTTTGGATGCCATCACATGTTGCACTCCTAATGATTATATGAAAATGTTAGTTACAAATAAAATGTTTGTTAATTTCATTCAAAGGTCATTAAACTTGACCTCACCTTTGGAAAATCATTGAATATTTCTATTGAGAATCCCAAGTAACATGTATACAAACCTAACACTTCCCATTGTTGCAAAAATACATACAAAGAACAAGCAAAATAATTATACACCACACAATGGATATTAAATGTATCCTAACAAAGGCATGTAATTGAAAATCAAATGGTTTAGACTAGCATCTACTTTGATAGCATGTAAGTTGTAATGTATTTTCCTTTGCCATGTATACAAACATGTCCACAATATAACATGGCTAGCATTCTTTTACCTCACATTCACAAGATTTTCAAAATAACACAATATAAACATGCCATATCTCACTACAGCCAAATTTGGAATAACCACCACACACAAGGTTAAGCAAAAAATTAAGCAAATGATTCACTTAAAAATATCATTAGTTCACAAATGTTGGTGTGTTATGTTATGTCCATACAAAATGTCACCACTAAGTGCATAGTCTATCATCTTAATCCAAAATGTCCAAGGAACCAAGCAATGAGGATTGCTTCTACCCATGTGTGGACAATTTAGGAAACCTTGTTGATTCACATTAACTACACCTATTTCCATGGGTCTTGAAGGAGTAAGGTCTATTGATAATTTGGAGATTTATTTCTTTCTTTGAGTATACAATATACCTTCCCAAATTCCCTTGTTCCCTTTATAGTTTTGTCTTTGTACAACATGTAATAGATTTAACATGTTAATATTTAGTAAATGCCTATCCACAATATGCAACATAATTATAAAAATGTGATTAAAAAAGGGTGCGATCACAATCAAATGAGCCAAAAACCATGTTGGACTACCAAAAATCTATTAATTTTTTCAATAATATTTATGTAATGACACTTTAATGTCATATTGATTAAGGAAATTTGTGCTAAATGATTTATATGAGTGTTGAAAAATTCATTAAAAATTCATTAACTTTAATAAATTGAAGTTTGGTTTTAATAAAGGACTTTTGAACTTGAACACCCCAAAATTAGTTTTATTCAGCACTAGGTTAAGGACTCTTTTAATAAAAGAAATTTAATGGGTTTTTTTTTGATAAAATGATAACCTATCATCCACATATGAAAAACACTAATAATTTAAAAATTGTGCTATTTGAAATTTTTAGATATTCAAAATATCATTTTAGAAATTTCATATTTCAAAAGTCATTTGTTAGATGTAAATGGGTCATAATGACATATCAACAAAGTTTTGGCTTATGATACAAAAAATTAAAACTTAAAATAGTTATCTTATTTTAGCTTGATTTGAAATTATGATCATTTTTCAAAACGAAATATAGAATCTAACAAAAATTTGTACACTTTTAAAAAATTCATATTTATTCAAAAGAGTTAACACAAGTAATGTAATTGATTGAGAGACTTGTGAATGTTTTTAAGAACATGTTGCAAAAAAAATCTTTCAAAAAATCCTTTCTATAAAAAAGTTAAAATGTTCAAGAAGGGTCCATTTGTGATTAAGTCCTTTACCATTGTTGGTTCATTTGACTATGATCGCACCCAAAACCATTTCACTAGAAATTAAGAGACATGATGTGTAAAAGGCACCCCCATTTGTATAACATTTAATAGGTTTCAACCATGTTAATAGGATCCACACCTAGCCCCTTAAACCTATACTTTTTCATTGTTTTTTTCAGGAATATTATTAAAATATTTTCAATACATCATTTTAAAAATAAAATATTTCAATTTTTGTTAATACTTTTATGTGAAGGTTTAGATATATATGTATTTCAAAACTATGCCATTTAAAAAAAATGAAAATTGTGTCTTTTGTGTTTTTATTGTTTAATTGCTTAAAACCTTTGGTTATATAACAAAAAAAAGTCTTTTTGTGTCCTTTTTATTCATTAAACTGATTCTAATTTTTTTGAATGTGTATATCAATATATTTTTAAAAATTATATAAAAAATTTAATTCGTAATTCTCTTTTTTTTTACAATTCAAAATACACAAAATTAAGAAATGGTTACGAGTGCAAATGATACATGTTAGGGCAACTACACCCAACAAGAGATTATTAAATTTCACATTCATTCTACAAACAACACCCTATATTGTAAATACTTGTATCATGTAATTATGTGGGTTGATACATACAATTTGTTTTTGTGAAGAACCTTACTTTTGCAAGTGCTAAGTTATCAACATCCCATTAGTACCCAAAAACATGCACATAATCCAAAAAAATTTGTGCAACGTGGTACCCACACTCCCAACCTTGCACTTATTGATTAACAAAACTTGTCACAATTTACAACATAAACCATCTAACTTAGGCCACTAATTAGACGACTCCTTCCATTATGAAAAAGAGAGTTATGTATACATATAACATGTGTGAATTCATGCTATGTATAGAGTTTTCGATTTGGGTGTTCCCACAGGCTCCCAATGTTTCCCCCAAGATGTTCCCTTTAATACCACACTTCAACCCATTTGTTTTTGCCCAAAGTTGAACTTGCAAAACCTTTACAGAATGGAAGGCCCATTTTTTTGTATTTTGGGTACATCCTTGTTGCAAGACAACAACGAGAAAACAAGAAGACTTTTAACTCACATATCCTTGTTACATGGTAGCAACAAGGCAAAAGAAAAAGAAAAAAAGCTTAACTAACTATAGTTTACAAGCATTTTTCATTGTCTATTTAGAGAGAGGGTTACACAAGTTTTGAAGTCCATTTGGGGACTTGATCCAGCCTGAGAATACTTGACCCTCAATTTTACTCCCACGCCATTTATAACCATGCCCATATGTAACGTGAGGGAGGTTGATGAAGTATTGGCAAGGAAAGCTGGAGCAAATGCAATATTGTAAAGATATTAAAAGTTTGAAGATGATGTTCAAAATGTTCCAAAATGATATGTATTGGTGCACGCATAATGCAGATATAGTTGTGTTTTCTTTTCCATTATTATTCTTCCTCACTCTGTCTAGTTACCAACATCAACACAATGGGCTCCACATTGTATTCTAATGAAGAAGTGCTATCAATTGGAGAAAGTATATTGGAGATATAAAATTGATGGAACCTCTTGAAATTAAGATTGTTTCAACTGGGTCCCATGGAAATGGAGTGATCCCCATGTGAGCATAGAGGATCCACTTTTAGGCTGGGTTGTTTTTACGTAAAGTTTTTTGAAAACTCTTGTGTCCCAAAAGCCAAAATTACCAGTGAAAAGAAATGAAACTACATAGTCCATCCAAAATGAATTATTTTAAATTTGAACATGTCTACAAACACAACAAAATCTTATGACAAGTCTAAAAACCCTAATTAATTTTTATCATCCATCAATGAGAAAAATCAATACCTACCTATGTTATACATAGAAGTTGGGTGCACAGGAGTAATGAGATGCTTGAATTACAAGGTACATAGTCCGTGTATATAATTTGGCTGGGTTGTGTGCAAGTCAGGTTGCAAGGGCAGCACTTGAGTTGTAATCCCTTTTTAGTCACACAAGACTCACAACACCATATACCAAAAATTCCCCCCTCTTTTACCCACCCTTTAATGTCAAAATTTGTGTTTCTCTTATGCAATGGGTTTCCATTAAGCAACCAAGAAGATGGAGTTTAGTTCCTTTCACAAATAGGCAAAAGTGAAGGAGCCAAAGAAAACAAAGTGACAGTAGATAGATTGAGAATGTTAGTGTGTTCCAGGGTATCAATTAGTTTGGGGTGCTTTACAAGTTCAAAATTTTATTTTGCAATGAACCTCTTTGATTGCTCCATGAAATTACTTTTTTGAAGAAACTTTGGAGACCCCCCAACATAGAGTATTTACTCCATAAACATAGAAACATATAGGTCCCAATATTTTCCCAGCTATGTAAGTTCCAAAACATATGGGGGCAAAGCATATGGGGCAAGGTGAGGTGCTATTGAGAGCATGTTGGGGAACACATTGAGATTGGAAACCATGTTGGAACTCATTGAGAACTTGATGAGAACAAAGTGACAACTTGGTGAGATCACATTGGGAACAAATAAACTCCAAAAAATCCAGCCACCCTCCCTGAAAGGGGAAAAACTTGGGTCTATTGGATGCATTCTGCAATTCATCATTGGCTGAGCAGAATTTCTACTTTCAACTATGTTCCTCAACTATTTTGGCCTTGGCTAATGATAAGATAGGGGCAAAAATTGTGAGGACATAGTAAACTTATCAAACTTGAGCTCCACGTTACTGCACACTACCAGTTACCATCAACTTTTTTAAAAAAATTCCTTATGTTCCCATATGTTTTCCAATAGTTCATCATTATTTATGTTAATATCAAATTTAATTTGAATTAATATAAATATCATGGATATGAAAAGGCACATGTTAATTTTCTTTTTCATATCCATCTTGATGAGTAGAGAAAAAGAATGAGCTAGGTATAAAAATAGGAGGTAATTATTGAGAAAGGATTTAGACAGTTATTAGAAAAACTAGTAAGAAAAAAGATAGTTATTAAAAAAGAAGTGAGAGTTTAATAAACCCGAAACTACCTCATTAGGCTTGAAAACGAGATAGTTCTTTCAAGAATTGTTTCTAGAACTTGTCCAGGGACAACCATATGAAAAATTATGTAAAATCTCCCATATGCCAATTTCTCAAAATTTCTGGTCGCTGACATTTTCATTCCAATAAAAACAGAAGAGCAAAGAAAATGAGACAGAAAACCACAAAATCAAAGAGAAAAATGAAAGTAAGTAGGTCCAATGAAAATTCTGCACAATTAGTTGCTAAAGAAGTCTTAGTCCTTCTAGGTACCAAAGACCAATAAGAGAAAGAGTAAACTACCAACAACAACAGCAAGTAACAGATCTGAAATAACTAATTGTAGGGTAGAGCACTAAGATGGAGGCATTCTAAAAATAGAGGGCCTAGGATGAGGTGATAGCCAAGGTTAAGACTTCCACCCCATTTTGGGAAGTCCGTCACCCATGGGCTGTACCCATCGTAAAGCATGAGGCAAAGGTTATCATGACCATATACGTACCTAGATCAAGAGGAGACATAGGAAGGGGTGGATTCTTACACAAACTTCTTAAAGGTAGGTGAGAGGAGAATTATGCCTACTTAAAGAGTGAGATGGACCCTACATCTATAAGAGACATATAGGCATAATTTTCTTCTCACTTTTGAGGAGTAGGGGTTATATACCTTTTCTTTTCTAGGAGGGATAATGACAGCTATAATAAGTTACCCTTGAAATCCACTTAAGATTTTTTCTCCAATTGCTTTATGAAAAGTAGAACAGTCCCCTAGGCAAAATAGAGGAGAAGGGTAACCCTAGATGCCCTTCCCCTCCCTGCTTTCAGGTGCCTAAGCACAAGGGCAGTTAGCCCCAGTGACAATCCACCAGAATCAGGGAAGGACTAAAAAGGTGCCTAAGCAAGAGGCCTTTAGCCCTAGTGACAAGGCACCAGATCACTCATTGAAGGGCTGAGAACGCTATGTACCAGTGTTGCACGGGTATATAGGGGTAGACCAGGGTCTCAACTTTGGTATGAGCCCTAGTATTAAAAATCATACCAGTCTGGTATAAGGTCTTGTTGATAAGTAAAATGCGAATTCCGTGTTTGAATTATGATCGCTTTTCTCTGACCACCCAGGCTCATAACATACCTGCTGGTCTTTACACATGTTATACCCCAGCCTGTAACAGACCAGACTGGTCTTCTCATTTATAATATTATGATTCATACTTAGGAGTAACGGTTTTTTCAATGTTTCACCAAGGTCCTGGTATTGCGTTTGATACTAGGAGCTTCAATCTATGTGCATACCTAGGTCTTGGGTATGGCATTTTAGGTTTAGGTAATGAGTAATGAAAAAGGGGTGGATATAACAAAGAGTTGTACCCCCCCCCCCCCCCCCCCCCCCCCCAAAAGAGGGGGGAGGGGGGGGGGGAAAAGAAAAGAAGGTGGGGGGGGGGGGGGGTTAGAAGAAAAACAAAAAAATGAAGTAAAAAAAA
>Ga0116231_10000130_pt1 | contig 96419 bp, 82 predicted proteins | sample S1TSphgellanicum_2_FD_89695 | JGI IMG/M metagenome (GOLD analysis project Ga0116231, IMG submission 89695) | Host-associated microbial communities from peat moss isolated from Minnesota, USA - S1T2_Fd - Sphagnum magellanicum MG | ecosystem: Host-associated > Plants > Peat moss > Unclassified...
AATAAGTTGAGCTCATGTGTCTTATATATGTCTAAAGTTTAAACTCCATTGTGTTTGAACTTGTGTGTCATATGTATGTTTGGAGTCTAAATTCCATTGTGTTTGAGCTTGTTGTCACTCCTTTTGTGAAACAATCACCCAATGATGAACGAGGCCTCTTTTCATGTATGCTTGAAATTTTTTAAGCACATAGATAGCCATAGTGCATTGTCATAGAGCCATGTAATACATGGTCTCCATAGCCATATTTAAAATTATCCGTTGTAAATATTGCCAGTTTTTGGAAGTGTAAATTTACATATCTCGTCAACTTGTAAAAACATTTTTTTCTTGTGCATATATCTAGTTTATTTATTTATTCAAGCTTTGTTTAGCTAGAAGTTTCACAATACAACATCTATAATATTATCAAATATGCACTAAAATTACATTTGTGAAAGCTACCCACTTAAATTTTTTAAAAACCTTAAAAGAAAAGGCATGCTACCTTCCAATGCACACATGATGAATGATGTGTGCGGACTGAAAACAAGTTTTCATTATACTCCTGAAAACCATACACCATTGAGGGTGTTTGGGAACTTGATGTTCCCTTTGTGGTTCACCTTCTTAGGTGATTCTTTTTGTCTTCTTGGACACGAGGTCCTTCCTTTTTGTTCTTTGTATTCACCCTTTTTTGGGTGCTTTGGTTTATTTATGATTGGTAGGTGTTTCATCATTTCCAATGCTTGGGCTTTACCCTAAACCGAAATCACGTTCTCTTTCGAAGTCTGTGTTTGGAAAGAAAGAGGAATGTGTTAGTGCTGGCATGGAGCTTCTGAGAAGAATGGAATATGGAGGAATGTTCCCTTGTTTGATCCTTCTCCTTTTCGTTGGAATTCACATTTTCCCTCATTCCTAATAATGTGTTGTCATTATGTTCCCAATGGGCTCCCATCACGTTCCCATTAAGTTTTAGTTTAGTAAATTTTTTTGTTTCATATCACTGTCACTTTAGAGTGAAATTGTTGTAGTGGAGGTTCCTGTGCGAGTGCATTCTTCTAAGGGAGGTGCACCCAAGGGGGTGAGCCCAAGGTCGTTCCCGAACTCGGGACAGTGCACGAGTACAAGAACCTCCTTTACATAACAACTCTCTTTGTATTTCCTCATTTTGTAGAAAAGAAATATTCTCACGTGGGAACGTGGGAACATATAAAATTGGGGGGAACTCCCCCAGCATCATAACCCCCTGGGCTTCTTCTGCTGGGGGAGATCCCTCAAAAAAATTTCGTCTGAAGAAAACGACAAAATTTCTCGAAAAAGAAAAAAAAACACTGATCTTCACTTTGCGATTTTGCAGAGTTTTTTTTGTTTTGTTGTTGTTTTTGGGGGGCGGGGTGTTTTTGCGCTTTTCTTTCGGTTCCGTTTCTTGCTGTTCCGGACTCACATCTCTCTCTCTCTCTCTCTTTTTGCTTACGTTTTTTTTGCTCCGGATTTTTTCTCATGTTTGTTTGCTTTTCTCTTTGCTTTCTCCTTTCTTGTTCGGGATTTTGTCTCATATTTGTTGTTTGCTTCTTCTACTAAGTTCTCCTTCTTCAGAATAATTTTGATATCTATTTGTTTATGTCTTTTGTTGATACTTTCTCTCATTGTTGTCTTCTCTTCTCTTTTGAAGTTGTCTTTTTTTTTCCCCCGTTTCCCGCATTGTCGAGAACTACAAGCTTCGCAATCCCATTTCGTGCTCTCTCGATAATCATCGTCTTATTTCCCATCATTTTGCTTCTGGTGCTGTGTTTGCTCAACTTTACTATACTTTGCTTTTGGTGCCGTGTTTGTCCGACTCCACGGGTAATTTTACTGTCATCACATTTTCCAAACGATTTTATTCTGGTGAACAAAAAGATATCATTCTCCGCCTGTTCACCATTTTCATATTCGTCTGTTTCCTTGTTTTTCTTGAGCTGATTTTAGTGTCAAGACTCAAAAGTTTTTTTTAATTAAAAACTTGAAATCTTTTTACCAAATTTTTTGTTTTGTTTTGTGTTTGGGTCTTGTTTGAATTCTCGGAGATTTGCTGCCGCAGTAGAATCGATCACATAGCAAGAATTTTTTGGGTTTTGGTTTTGTATTTTCGGATCTGTCTCGTGGGGTTGGGTTGAGTCATCTCTATGGAGACGCAAAAAGAACCATCATCTTCTTCGTTGCTCTCCTATTTCTCTTCGCCCTTCAAGCTCAGTTCGTTCTTCCCTCTCAGAGCGCTCAGAAGCCTGTTGATGATTTTCACTTCCTCCGCGTCGTCTACAGCGCCTCCTCATACCGCATATGGTCTGCGGCAGCTGCCATGGATGTGGTCACCGGGAGCCAAGCTCAAGACAGACGCGGTAGAAGAGCAGCAGCAGGAACAGCAGGATGAGGAGGATGGTGATATTGAGAACGAGACCCAAGTTTCCAAGGTTCAACCCAGGCTTCCTCTATTGTGGTTTCCCAGATTTGGGTGGAGTGTGAAGGAGATCAACGAGGTGCAGATTCGTCGAGATCTTGCGCTTAAACCAACTGTGGAGGATCCAGACACTGAAAGACGTGTCGTCCCTTTTGTCAATTCGCGGGGACAGATCATCTTCACCCAGTCCTGGACTCCTGCAGCTCCTGATCATTCCATCAAGTAAGAAAACCCAAACCCCATTGATTGATGCTAGAAAATTCTGCAGCTGTTTCTTGAGGGATAGTAGGTAGTGGCAACGATTCCCAAACTCTCAACAAAAGCATTAAGCGTTTTTCTGCAGCGATATTACGAAGAAGAAGAAGAAAGACTGACAAAGGGGGCAATTTTGTGGAATGGGTGGGAAGGAATCAAGAATTAGGGTTTTGAGTTCAAGCTTTTTGTATCATGTCTCCAAGACAATTTTCTTCCAATTCAAGAGCTAAGAAGCTCTATCAAAGAATTTCGAGCAGAAAATCAAGCTCACAGTGTGGGCATCAAATGAACCAATGACAATGACATGGGATGTTAGCTCGATTTTGCTGGGGGAACATCAGTCAGTTGGAATGTGGTTTTAGGGTTTCAAGATGTGACTGGAAGTTTGTTGTTAGCTCATGCACACTTTGATTGATTGATGGTCAAATCTTCAGCTTGTGGAATAAACTCTCATCTCACAGCTAAGTTCCATCTGCTAAAACAAAAATAAAGCAGAAGCATGTTGGAAGGAACATGACCAAAAAATTGGTCTTGGCAGGGGCTTCACCTTTGTGGAACTGTTCTAATGCAGCTTGCAAATTTTTTCAATGCTTTCTCTGGAGTTGCATGTTCTCATAAAGTGGTGATATCGTGGGTTTGGTTGCAGAGGATTGTTGGTTCTGATTCATGGACTTAATGAACACAGGTACAATTAGTAATTTGAGTGGGAACCTTTTGCTGTGTTTTGCTCCCAGTTTTACTTACATTTGTTATTTTTAATGCTTGTTTTTTGATTTTCTGTGTGGCAGTGGGCGGTATGCACAATTTGCAATTCAGCTCAATTCTCAAGGCTATGGAGTCTTTGGCATGGATTGGATCGGTAAGGAGATTCCTTCTTGTCCTGGTCTCTTTCCATTTGTTTCTGCAACTGAATCCCTTCTGAGGGGAAATTACATTGCAGAGTACTGTAATGATGTTTGGACTGTTTGTGCAGGACATGGAGGAAGTGATGGGTTGCATGGTTATGTGCAAGCACTTGACCATGTAGTTTCAGATGTGGTATGTTACATCAGAAGAGTTCACTCTTTGTTTAGTTGTAGTAGTCTTGAAGGTAGTGTTGGAGCAGCTTCATTAGCCGTAGTTGGAGTTGTTGGGCTCTCTTTTGCATGTGAGGTATAAACATGTAAACCAGGGCTTGTAGCTGTTCTCCCTGGACATTGAGGGTGAGTTCTTTACAGAAGGTTCACTGATTGAGCTCTTTTGGGTTGCATGCAGAAAGAGTACTATAGAAGAGTAGCAGCTGAGTATCCAGGCATTCCATGCTTTCTGTTTGGACACTCAACAGGTGGGGCAATTGCTCTGAAGGTACTGATCATCTTCTATACTCCATGAGAATGCCAGCATTATCATTTGTCTTTTTCCTGTTTCTGTTTGTTTTTCTCAACATCCCCTCCATGATACAAGCACCTTCAGAATATGACGGCAAATCAGCTACTGTTGCTTTTGCAGATCAACTGCCTGAGTGATCAGAATTGTACAACAGCTAACTCAAGTAATGGGGTGAATGTTATTTGCTGTGTGATCCCTACTTCTGTGCCTGAAGACTCCCCAGTCCTTACAAATTTAGGTTTTTTACCAATAAAAGTTTCTTCTTTTGGCAGGTGGCCTCACAACCTGACATGGAGAAGGAACTCCAGGGAGTTGTGGTGTCATCTGTAGCTGTGAAAGTGAAGCCTGCGCATCCTGTGATTGGGGTAGCCATCTCTTCTTCCCGACCACTTTCTGTTTCAGTCTTTGACTTGTTCACTCCTTTACATTAGAGCACTGAGTGTTGTCTGTATCTTACAAGCATTTCCCTCTTTTTAGGACTGGAGCTGTTTATATCTTCCCACTCTATTGTGATAGTCATGCATTATTAGCTCACCTCTGAAAATTTTCTTGACTTGTATTCTTCAGGCGGTTGCTCCTCTTTTCTCTGTCTTACTTCCAAGGTATCAATTTCGTGGTGCAAACAGGCGACTGGCGGTGTGTCGTGATCCAGCAGCCCTAGTGGCGAAATACACTGACCCATTAGTTTATACAGGGCCTATTCGTATCCGGACAGGGACTGAAATTCTTCGATTGAGTAGTTACCTACTGAGGAGGCTAACTAATGTGAGCATCCCATTGTTGGTTCTTCATGGTTCTGATGACCAAGTGACTGATCCCAAGGGATCTCAAGAGCTCTATGACCAAGCTTCAACCAAACATAAGAACATAATTCTTTATGATGGTTTGTTACATGACATTTTGTTTGAACCTCAGAAGGAAGAAATCACACAAGACATTATAAGGTGGTTAGATGAGAGGCTTTTGCAACTTGAGGGTTGTGATCAAGGCAATTAGATTCTTAGAGCTTCAATTGCTCACTCACATGCGGTTTACCATATTTTGTCCGCACACGGAATTATAACTGCCCTTATTTAGAGGAGAGGAGCAACCAAGGAAAAGTGCATCCCCCCTGTAAGGAGCAGAGGATGATTCTGTGGAAATTGCCAATGCCATTCCCATTTATAACAAGAAAACACAATCAAAGATCAGTAAAAAGCTGCCATTAGAACTGCTTCTCACCATTGGAAGATGGGAGATATTTTGAAGCACCAAGGCTTTGCAAACTTTACCATTTCATTTTTGGCATGATAATGTTTCTTCCTGCACTTGCTTCCTCTGATTACAAAAAGAAATAATGTGACTAAATTTTTGGTTTGGTCATATATGTTTGAAGAGCAACTCCACTGGTGCAATGTACAGTAAGTTTTGGATGGAGATAACATGCCAGTCTAGCTCAGCAAAATGGTTTTGGGCCTGTATTTAGGAAAAGGTTGCAGACGCTGGCAAAGGGTGCAGCAAAGCCAGAAAACTGCTGTTGATTGGTCCAGGTGAATTGTTATTAATAGTCTCCTACTGGTTTTATGGGTAAGGTTGAGAAAATGTAAATAACTAATCTTTGACATGAGAACTACTGTGGCAGAGCTGATCTAAGCTCTTGACATGTATGAAGTGACAATCTATTGTAGTTCTGCTTAAATATTAGCAGTGCTGAAGTCCATGTGTAATCAGTTTGAGGCTTGGAAAACATGTGTACCCTGAGACCCAAGCTCAAAATATCATCAGTCCTAGACATTTCAAGTTAGCATGACAAAACCAACTGTTGTCAGTTTCATTCCATTGCTCTTGATGAGCATTGAAAAAATATTTCACCAATGTTTCTCAGTTCTCAATGGACAAAACAGCTGCCTACACAATGGGGCAATTTTTTTTTTTGCCATAGGTAGGTCAGAAATCAGATATAGCTCATTTAATGCATAACCAAAAGCTAAAGCCAAATAGTTTTAATTTCTAAACTAATATCAATGTTTGTTGTGGACAGCACTTGGTGGTGAAGACAGAAATTTGAAATTTGTCAAGAATTTGCCAACCACCCATCATGGTTGCGCTGCTCCTCAAGACAGACAATCTCTGTTTTCATGATTCTTCCAAAAGGCAGTTGTCAAAAAGCACTTGAGAGAAAACTTCAATCTTCAGGTTTTCAAAGTTTTCAAAACTATATCAGTATGATGTGCATATCGTCTCTCAATGCACATAGAATCAAACAGCAAAGGGCAAGGGAAAAGAAGTAAACAGGATGGCAAGGAGAGTGGCAGATCTGTGCACCAGACATAGACATTGGTGGTCCTAAGTCCACATCATCAATTCCACATACTGATCCATATCCCTGGTACACACACACACACAAAAAGCCAGAACACATAAGAGCAAATACATAATGGAAGCATCTCTCTCTCTCTCTGTCTGTCTGTCTGTGCCAATAGTGCTGAATTATTGTCATCCCTAACCTTGAAGAAGTATCCCAAAATCATCTGAACCAAAACTTGCACAGTTACATTTGTTGGAGCATTTTTGTAAATGTCAATTACCACATGATCTATGCAAAAAAAAAGTGCCGTGACTGAAAAAATGGGTTAGGTTTAAGATAGATTAGATACCCCAGGTCCACATTGGAGTACGCCTGCATATGCTGTTAAGGATGCCACAAAGGATGATGGCTTGGCAGAGAAACTGGTGGCTTTGGCATATAAGGATGAGTCAATATCATCAGTGCCAGAGTCAGTGAAGAAAGCACCATTCTCAAACATGTCACCAGAAGATCTCCAGTTCCAGTTTTCCCAGTCACCGAAATCATCACCCCCATCATCAATGCGCTTGGTAACCTGTGAAGATAGGATCAAATCTGTTTAGCCACATTCTTGTTGAAAGAAAGTGATTTGTGCAAAGCACTGCACTGTTAGAATTCTCTTTGAGACGCAGTGTCATAGACAATGGAAAAGAAAGGAAATGTACTTTGATGATATATTTCTGCTTCACAGAAAGTCTTTTTTTTTACATATCAATTTTTGTAGTAGTAGAAGTAGTGTCTGAGATAGTCTTGCCTCTTTAGTTGCATTGTCATTTGAAGCTGTGAAGCGATTGCCTTCACTTAGAATAGTTGGGCTCTCACTACCTCCAATTGCATACATTTGCCACTCTGTGTAATCATTGTTCACAATATGGAAATAACCAAAGCGACACCTGCACAATTCAGACAAAGAGTGGGTGGGTTATATGAGTGCAGGTCCCATTCATCAGATGAGCTACTACTGCTGCAGTTGGAAAGTCTTTTGTGCTCAGGGGGTTGTTGGCACTAAACTAAGCACCCCCCTCTCACATTCATAACAAGAATTTTCCATGCACCTGAAAACATTTCAGGTTTGTCACCATGAATTTTGTAAGAAGAACAACCTTGGCATGCGCTGAATAAGGCCTGATGCAAAATGGTTGTATGCAATTGTGACTTGCATGACAACATCAAATGTGTCCTCAGGATGAGCACCAAGCAAAATCACCTGCACACAATCCACATCCAATGTATCATTTTTGTTTATGTGGTGATGTGCAAAGTGAAAGGGAAGGCAATATCCAGATTGGTACAAAGCCATAAAAATTTCTGAGATTTATAGAAGTGGCAGTGGTGGGTACCATGTCATGTTGTGTGAAGTAGTTGTTGGAGATAGTGATGTAAGTGGAAGCTTCTATGGCACCAATCAACAAGTGAGCACAATTGGCAAGGTACAAATGGTCCAACCAAATCTCTGAGGAATTGAAGATGTTGAAAGCACTTCCATCTGATTGACCTCTCTCCCCAAAATGGTCAGGAGAACTCCTAACCATCGCAGGGCCTGTGGGCACACAATCATAAATGTGGACACTATGAACAATCACATTCTGAATGTATTGTATAGTGATGCCTGCACCTCCAGCAATGTGAACATTGTAGCCACGACCATCAATTGTCTTGTAGCTCATCATGATGAGTTCTTGCTGAAGTTGGATTTTCATGTCACGCTCAAAGATAATCCAGAGAGGCTCAGCTTGAAGGACTCCCCAGCGCAGTGTACCATTTCTAGGGTTAACAGCATCATCATCACTGTCATCAGTGACAACATAGATTTGGCCTTCTTTCCCACCTGCTGCATTCTTGCCAAACCCAATTGCACAATCAGCCAATGCCTGACGGTTCTGCTCCCAGTTTGGATCACATCTCCAGCAATCATCAATAGGATTCCCTGTGTTACACCACTCTTGTAACTCCCTGTGCTCGGAGTTCCTGGGTAAGATCTCCTTCACCTTCCTGCAACATCCATGGTTTCCATTTCTTCAGGTTGAGTTGTTGGAAATATGGAAAAACAGAAGAGGGGGAAAAAAAGAGTCAGAAAAGAAAGCTCAAAATAGTAGACAAATTCATACCCAAATCTTGCATGTTCAGCAGGCAGCTGTTTCTCAGGTGGAACTGGCCTTGCATCATCAATACCTTGGACAACACCCAAAGAGCCTCCTTGCAACAATGTCGAAGGTCTAAAGGCCTGACATTGCAGCTGAAATGTATTGAAGGAACAGGAAAGCAAGCATAAGAAAACAATTCGGCATGCAGAACTTGATGAGGCCATGCTAAAATCCATCCCTTCCCTCACAAATGCAAGCTCTCCAATGCTCTTTGGGTGACCAAAAAACATCAGACGAAATGCTGCTGCAATGTCTTTCTTCTGTCAAAGTACCATGCTTACAAACCTCTGACTTGCAATGACGACTCAACCCTGTCTCACTAAAACCATGCAAGAAGAAAGCTGATATTATCCTCCCACAAAAAAACTAATGATCTCCAAAACTTCTTCACAGAATGTATACACCATTACCCCCTACTGTCCTCAAGAGCAGCATCACTAGCTCCAGCAGCTAAAATGACACAGAATGATTCCAAAATCACCACAAAAAATAACTCGGGAAAAAAAAAGAGCCAACAATGCTGTCTCACTTGCAAGACAATAACACTCAAAACTCCATTAAAACCAACCAAGCAGAAGAGGAAGAAGAAGAAGAAGCGTCATGACAAAAAATGCATTCTTTCTTGAGCTCCGCAACACCCAAATCTGAGATTAGCAAGTCAGCAAACAAATCCCCCCCAAGCTGCTTGCGAAGAGCCCCCAAAATGCAGCTCCTCAATCTCCTGCTGCTGCAATCAGTAGTTGAGAAAACCTCCCAACAAGCAGAAAGATAAAAAGACTGGAGCTTGCTAGAGGCTTTCTTAACCCACCCAATGCAGCAGCCGAAGGAAAGAAGCTGCACAGCTACTAAGTTACTACACACAGGCAGACTGACTGTAGACTAGTACTACTTTTGCAGAGGAAGTGTACTTGTGGGCTACTGGGGAAGGCCACATCTGACAACAAACAAAACTCTAGATGCTTTAACCAGTTTTACATACTTACCTGCTGCTCATTTTTTCTCTCATTTGGCGGGATCTCTCTTTCTCTCTCTCTCTCTGTACCTCCATCATGGTACTTACATCTTCCTCTTCTTCTTCAGCTCTGATGTGAAGTCTGTCTATTGTGTACTACTTACTACTACTAACTACCTAGGCTCCTTAGCTAATTTTCAAATTTCAAAAAACTGCACAGGGAGGAGTGTGGGAAACTTTACTATCTCAAAGACCAGTCAGGCAGGGAGGACAACAACCCAACTACCATCTCAAAGACCACACCCCCAATTTTCCAGATTCTCCAGTATTTTGTTTGCTTGGAAAGAGAGGGATTGAGAGAGAGAGAGATTGTACGCTTCAGTCAGACTATACTCTGCCATTCACAAGTACAGTTTACTACAGTCTACATGGTACTGATCATCTTTTTCTTCTTTTTTTCATTCAGAAATACTGCTACTACTACAACTACTACTGCTATTGCTACTACATGATCTGCCATGCAATTTTCAAGCTGGAAATATTGTTGTCATCAGCATCATCATCATCATAACCATGCCATACAACAATCTTCTCATCTCATCTCATCTCATTTCAAATTCTTGCTACTGATATCTACAATGGCAAAAGCTGCTTCACAATTTCTCATCATGGTCATCAACTCCTCTGCAAGTCTGGTCTAGTTCTGCATAGATCACAGTTGCTTTCATACATTACATAGAGTACTAGTCCTAGTAGTTTATTACATGTATGCACGCACACACATACATATGTAAAGACCTCTCTCTCTCTCTATCTCTATGTATGAGCCATTGTTTGAGAGTCATGTTGATAGTTCAAGAGGTGGGAAATATGTGTGAAACTATGTATGTATCTATGTGAGTTTCACACTACCGAAGTACCTTTACCATTCCAGCAATAATTAAAAATTTTCAGTAAATGCCGATATTTTTCAAAATTAACTACCCACAATGTGGGAAGTTCTAAATTTTTTTTTGTTGCTACCTTGTGTAGTGTACATGTACATTGTCATTTTGTTTATTCTAGGTCTACATGGTCAAATCTTTGAAAGTGCTGAAATTTCATGAGCAAAATTCTTATTGTTACTGCCAGAGCCAAAAAAATTGAAAATAAATTAACACCCAACAAGATGATGCTGGAATGGTAAAGCTACTACTATGCTATTCGATTACTTTACTTCATCCAAAATATAGTGTAGAAGCCATTTTATTGCTATGGGTGGAGATGCTCTTAAGACTTAAGACTTGGGTGAGTTTCCATAGTGGGCGGATGGGGCCACCCACCTCGTGGAAACCCACCACCGTATTCCTTAATAATATTCCCTAATAATTGGGAACATTTTCATGGGGAAACATGAAATAAACAGGAATAATAAACAGGTTATATAAAACTATTCTTCTCGATTGTGTGTTTTGCGTTTTCAGGTGTTGTCTTTTGTTAGGACTTTGATCGTCTTTTTTTTCTCTTCTTTTATTCTGTTGTTGAGAGTTTTTTCTTTATTTCTTTATTTATTTATCTCTGAGTTCTAACATTGAACAACAATTTGTTCTATGCTCTGAGATTCTTCATCTATCTCTGTCTCAATTATAATTTTTTAAAGTGTGAGATGGCATGTTGGATATTGTGTTGTATGTTGTGGTAGATTGTCATCTTGTGCATTTTGGGAGATTCTTTCTTGTTCAGAACCGATTTGCAGACTGATTGTTGTGTTCTGGGGGAAAATCACAACAATCAGTCTGTCTGCAGATCCATCATCATTGGTCCCAGGGAAAATCAGTCTCAAATCTGATCCTATGATTTTTGACTCGGTACCAATGGTGCGAGATTTCCACTTTTCTGCTTTTGTTTCTTCTTGAATTAAAAGTGTTTTGAAGTGAAGCATGTAAGACACACTACTTACTGACAAGAGAAGACCAAACTTGGCTTTTGTCGGCCTTGCCCATATTGTGTTTAGATTCATTATATATAGAGTACACCTAGTAGCTTCATGGATTTTGGCCCCTAGGTAATAGTTCTATTTTTTAATGAGGATTTTTGAAAGATGATATTTTGGCTTGTGTTGAAACTTGAGATTAGTTATAGAGTTATAATATCTTGAAGGATTTTGGTTTCTTTATAGAGGATTTTTTGACGATTATATTTTTGCATAGTGAAATATTTGAGTTTCCATAATTCTTCTTTTGCCTTTAAGATTCTTTTTTAATGTAAATTGCAAGGCCACATTGTGACACACATCCCTTGTTCAACTACTTACATATGACCCTCTCTTTGAAAAAAAATATTATGAGGGCAATCACAAGCTCACTGGCTAGTCTTGTCCTTGTTCCATTAAAAACCCTTGGCCTCTTAAAAAACCCTTGTTCAAACTTCCAAAGCCTTCTACAATTGGACCACTTTGGATTGGAAATCTCAACAATAATAACATGTAGAATTCTCAGCTCACCTGGATGGACATCAGGGTTTAGTTTATTGTCATTGGGTTGGAAGTGCAAACTAACAAATGAGATAATTCCTGGGCTCCACACATTGTGTGTGTGTGTGATCAAAACAATTAGCCTTTGGTGACAAATCCATAAAAAGTAAGTGTGTGACCTAAAAGAGCTTATGGAATGTGCCAGCCATTGTGCCCATTTTGTTGCCTGTCTGAAAATTTTGGCTCACCCTACAGGAAAGTTGTACCTGGAATGTTCCATAATGTAATGGTTTTCATGATTTGTGGAATGTTCCATAATGTAATGGTTTTCATGAGCATGTGTATTTTGAACAATGGTTAGGTCAGGTAGATCCAAGGAGACCTGTCCATTGTGCCTTTGTAAGGGGACTAAAAAGAGATAGAAAAGGTCACTTGAAAACCATTATGTTCTAGAGAATGACTCCTTGGTGGTCAATTCTGCTAGGCAAACAGGCACTTGGACCTGGCAGAATTGACCACCATGAACCGGTCCTTTGCAGCGTTTTTTTTGGGGCAAAATTTCGCCAAGTGGTGAGCTCTGAGAGGTCTGTTCAACACCTTTGTTAAATCCAAAGGTTTAACTCCATAGGATTTGCCGTATTCCAAGCTGTCAGATCTAGAGCTAGCCGTCATCTCGATTGCCATAATGGACAGCATTGTAGACAGGGCGAAGCCATGCCATCGAAGATTGCCTCACTTTGATCTCCCTCTTCTCCATGTTGACAGCCAGTCCCCTGAGATCTTGCTCCATCGCCTCCCCTTCTCCATTTTCTTGAACTTTGTATCCATCCACCCCACTACTCCATGAACCCAAATTGTTGTCATTCTTTAACCTTCCATTAATGTGCATTAATGTGTGTTGCATCCTCTATGTGTTGATGAACTTGGAGTTCACCGATCCTTCATTAAGTAGGCCCCTAATAATTATAGGAAATCGTGATATGGTTTAGGGGAAATGGCATCAACATCAAGTGCACTTGAAGGGAATAAGTGTTCTTCAAGGTTTAGGGTTTCAACTTTCTAGACCAACATTGAGCGGCTCAATACGGTTTGGCTTAATTACATAAAAGTATAGATGTAGGTCGTTGCAAAAGTGCGAGTGATGGAGCTTGGGAAGTTTGTTGTAACATTGGAGTTTGTGAAGATTGTGATGAACTTCATCTTTGTAGATAAATTTTTGCCCTATCTTCCAAACTTTACATTCATCATATTCTTTCTTTGTTTTTCTAACTCTTTGCATTGTTACTCAAATTTGCATCACACTTGCTTACTTTTGAGGTCAAGTTTGAGGTTTAGTAAGTTGAGCTTCAAGCTTATGACATTTTTTCAAGTAAAGAAGCTTGAAGTTTCTTGTGATATTCGTCAATTTTGTTTTTGGTGCTTTTTATCTTCTAGACATTTTGAGCTCCTTCACCATGAACCTTCTATAGCCACCTCAAAGTTTTAAGTATAATTTTTTCTTTAGTGCCCAAGGTCTAGTGCTAGTAGACATAACTTCATCATCTCATAAGTCCCATGTATCCAATCCCTTTTCACTTACATCATCTCCTAATCTTAGTGAACCTTCTATTGATGTTAGTACCCTTTTTCTAAAATTAATCCTAGAACATTCAGAGAGGAAACATAGGAAGAAGGATTGGGAGTTAAATTGTGTTTTTCAAGATGTGTGGGTTGCAAAATTACCATGAGTAGAGGTTGCAATAGGATGTGATGGGAAATTGATGATGGTTTGGTGCAAGGTGTGTAATGAGATTGAAGGTAAAGAAAAATTGTTGGTGCCAAAGTTTAACAATTTGCAAAAACATGTAGGAAGGTGAAAGTGCAAAGTTGCATGTCCTAAATGTGTTGTGGGGCAATATTTCATGTCAATAGATAATTAACATGCCAAAAATGATGAATTGTGGGCTAATAGGGGTCAAAACACTATTGTCGAGATGGTGTGTTGGCAGAGTTGTTGTAAACAATAACTGCAAATTCACTCAAGTTGTTGCTATTTTTTGACTTTTGAAGCTTAGTTAACCTTTAATAGATTTTGAGAAAATGAAGCATGTTGCCTATTGAGTGCAATTTCCATAATATAGGTATGACTGTTCAACTTCAACGTTTTTTGAAACTAAAGGAGGTGTTGGAGTATCCCGAATGACTCCATCTATGGGGTTAGTGCTAGCATCTATTGGTATTCAAAATGAATTGATTGTTATTATTGCTAAAATGCCATCATTAATGTGAAGAAGATTTAGTTCTACAAACATACCTTGCCTTCTACCTATTTTGCCAACAATACCTATTGTTGCACAAGTCATTATCGCAAGCACCCAAGTAGGAGACCTAGAGATACATGTTACTCCTAAGGTTGTACCATTAATACTATTTTAAATTAGAGTAGGTGCAAAAGTTACTATGATCGATATTGCCCTACATGCATTAAAAGTTTTTATAACTCCAATAATGATTCTAAAATACACACACATGTTGCTGGAAAACCAAAATAGGAACCTAGTACTTTAACTAAATCTATTATTGAAACAAGTTGTAGTTGGACCTATTGATGAGTTAGATGTAGGAATAGAGTAAGCAAATTTGATGTTTGATTTTGAGGATGAATTCAGTTTTCAAGGGAGGGGAGGGGGGTAATGTTATCCAAAATTTTAACTATAACTTGTTTATTCATAAAAAAAATGCGATGAACTGGTATTGAATAGATTCAATAGTATGTTGAATCATTATAGTGTTTTAATCAATAATGAATAGAACCAATGATGAACAAAACCAATAGTGATAGAACATGTGGGTCCTTTCAATTTAGATTTAAGTTTTAAATATATAACAATTTATACCAACTAGTTACTATTGGAGGATATTCATTATAAAATAATATTTAGACTCTTTCATAAGGGGATTGTTTTAGTTTTGTTATTCTTTTTTTCAAACTTGTAATGGAATGAAGCATTTCATTTTTTAGTTCTATTTAATTTCTTGATTATAATTTGAGTACATTTAATTAGAACTGTGTATAAATTTTGTTTTTGTATGTACTTGTTGCTATTTTTCTTGAACATGTTAATTGAAATAGAAAACATACAATCAATTTGATGTGCATATAGAAAAACCCATTAACAATGAACTTCATTCAATGCACCTACACTTTATTTTTAGCCATCACCCATCATGGGGCTTGAATATCAATGAAGTTTGGATTTGTTGATCATTTAATTTGACCATCCAACATAATTAATATGTTTTGATTATTATTGAGCATTTTAAAAAATGGCTAGAATTGGTGCCATTGAAGAATCATAGTAATGAAAATGTTGCTTATGCATTTTTGGATTTATTCATTTAATGGTCTAGTCAAAGTATTCATCAACCAAGGTATGGAATTTTATGGGGAGTTCCAAAGAGTTTTGTGATAAAATATTGATTGATCATCACATTACTTCATGAAACCATCTTGAGGTGGATGAGTTAATTAAATGGATGGTGTAGACAATGAAATGTGGTTTGTAGAAATTCAACCTATAAAAATCATATTCGAAATTGGGTCTTCAAACTACCATGGCTAATTATTGGGTATAAATTCAATTGACATGCCTTTCTTTCATATTTTAATTATGTTCCTTATTGTTTGGTGATGAATTCAAACTACTTGCCTCAATCCAATAAGATGTGATGGCAGTAATCAATTTGGATGATCCTAATGTGTGAATTCAAACATGTGAACAATGCATTGCCTTGTTTTGACATGTTATGCCCATGGCTATGGAGAATTTGACAATTGCCCGACATTGGGATACATTGCGTTATGCCATATTCATGTAGGTGGTTATTGGCCTCAAATTTGTAAATTCAAATCAAGGGATTGTGTGTATCTACAATAGAAAACATTGATTACTTGGATGTGACTACAAGTTGTGTTATTTTTCATGTGTGAAAGGTTCTACCTTTTGAAGTGTTGTTGTTGGAAGGCCAAAATGGATAGACATCAAAGGACCATCAGCGTAATTGTGCAAGTTTTTCCTTTGTTGACAATCCTTTGAACAATGTTAGCATATCCACATAAAACTTAGTTAAACAACACATATTTATATATCATTAACATGACAATGACATATGAACATGTGTTGTTTAAATAACCTTGACATAAATGAATTTCAACCAAAGGATAATGATGATATGATGTAATGTGCAGCATGTAATAAATTATCCTTATTTGCACCAAAATTATAAGTATTGAAAAAACAAGGAAAAAAAAATTCATTCTTCTGGAATAAGAAAAAAATTCAAATATTCTTGAAATGAAAAACATTAATTCATCTTCATATGAAGGAAATTGAGGTGTGAACAACATTACAATGCAATTTTAATTAAACTACATGGAATTCCAATTCAACCAATTCCAATTTGACTAAATTTAATTTAATAAAAATTGAATTAAAATTGAATTGAATTTTAAAAAATGAGATTCAAATTGATAAATAAGATATTCAAAATCTTCTTGTGAATATAGTGTGGGGAAAAAAACTTAAAAATGACACAAATCCAAAAAGACACCTTTTTATGTTTTTTCACTTGGGAATGAATTAAATAAGTTCTAATTTGGAATTGTCCTATCTATGATGATGACTTATGAAACCTAAAATTATCCTATTTAAATTAGTTCCAATGAATTTACAGTATCCTTATAATTTTGCTACAAGGTTTTTAAACACCAATTACAACTACAATGAGAAATCCATTAAAGTTTAATGGGTTATATTCCCCATTTTCTCAAGAGATGTTGAAAGGAAAAAAAAAACATGTTTGGGCATGTTTTAACATTATATTATACAACTTTTGAAAACCAACTACCACAAAAATGCAAAAACCATTTAAATAAGTTTTAGTGAGTTTGCATGTAATCTTTTGTTCTTTGATGATATTTCTCATTTCCAACAAAATGATTGGGAAAATTTGGGATTTTTTTTTCATGTGTAAATTCAAATAATTCGTTAAGTTTGGGGGAAATTTCACCAACTTTTTGATATCACAAATTGGAGGGGGAAATAAATTTAGGTTTATGATATATTCCTGTGGTTGTTGTTAGCTATCCATCTCCTGCATCACAACCCATGACCTTCGTTGCTCTCCTCCTATCCCCTTCCATTTGTGCATCCATGTCTTCTAATTTATCACAATGCCAAAAAATCGTTTTATGAAATGCATTTTCATAGTTTTTCCCCCCTTTCCATGGATGTTGATTGGCTTTACCCATAGGGAAAAGACTATACATCTGTGCAAGATTTGGGGATAATATTTTGGCTCATTCATTGGCCAATGTGAAGATGACAAGTGTTCACATAATGAAAAATTTCAAATGGATGTAATTTTTCATGTTTGGGTGGATGTAATTTTAAGTACATTAAGATTATGTATTGTAATATTGATGGGTTTTTTTGTGGGGTTCCATTATGGATTTCATTACATTTGCAAGGCAGAGTTTTTTTGAAACATGTGAAAGTCTAGTGGTGGCTTGTGAATTAGACAATGATGTTGAAGCACATGCATGGTTGACAAGGCAATAGTTGCATGTGGTGTGTTTAGCAATGTATTAGGCCACTTTTGCCCTATGCATGATGAGGAATTTGCTGAAAAAAATATGTTTTGGTTCAAGCTTTTAAAAAATGGAGTGCCAAAATGTTTGGCACTAATTGCTTAGGCTTCTAGATTGCTTGTAAGTTGGACTCCATTACACCAAGCTTGTGTGCTCCATGGTTATCCATGCTAAAGAATCTTGCCTCCTCCTCCTTTGCCATGTCTATGCATGCCAAAAGTAGTGCAGCTTCATCTACTAATGTGTGGTTTGAGCTTAGTGGGAGAGGAGGCTTGAGGTCCACTTGTTGGCATGCTCATGCCATGGCTGTTAATTTAATAGCCTTGTTGAGTGTTCATGAATTGATAAGTTCCCCAATAGTAATTCATCAATTGTTGCATATGTTCATCCATGGTTTAACCTTGACAAATTCAAAATGGCAAGTATTGAAAGTTTAGCCTTGTTACAACCCTTTTTTTTCAATCTTAGCCTAATGGTAGTTGGGTTGTTTTAGTACTCAGAAATGTGTTTGTTTGAAATTTGACATATACCCAAAACCTTGAACCCCCAACTTTGAAGATTTAGAATAGTTTGTTATATATCATGTTTGCAGTTTCACATTCTCAAAGCTTTGCATGGGATTCTATAGGTTTGATTTGCAACAATTATTGCCACCCTCTAGGTGTTGGAAACATTCCATGCATTTATTCCCAAGGCTTTGTGACTCATTAGCAACTCGCATATTATTATTCCCCTTGAGATGTATTTTGTCATCACTGCAAATTGTAATAGTAGAGATGATTGGGTTGTCGATATTCACAAAATTCATTTGTTGTTGTTTTATAGTAGACAAATGGTCTAAGATTTCTCTATGTTGTAAGTTAGACTTTTGTGGTATTTAGTTTCTTCTCTATAGTCAATGGTCTGTTTAGTTGAGTCATGGGATTTTGGGCATTGGTTTTGTTAGATTGGTAAGGCAAATATGTGGGATTCATGTCATCTATTTGGATGTGCAACCTAAAGTGCAAAAGTTTGCAATTGATTAGATTTCCACCCGCTTTTAATTTCTAGCATAAAATCATGAGGTAAATTGCTTAAATGTGTGTGTCATAAGCAAATATTTAATAATGAGCTTTAGGAAATATTCTAGTGTAAAAAGGGTAGCTTTCTTTTTAGGCTTAGTTTTGGGAAGTTGTTTGGTTCTGGGTTAGGGTTTTGGTGATTGTCTGAAACCTAATCTAGATAGGTTTTTCCTTAAAGCATCTTCTATGGGGTCAACTTTTATTAGCATCTAAAGCTATTAAAATGTTTGGTTGTGAAAACATGTCATAGTGCAAGAACTACTAGATAATTTTGTCCAAGCTACGACATTAAGTGTTGCAATTAAGAAAAACAAAAATGTGACTAATATTCAAGGTTTGGATGGCTTGCCATATGGTTCACTTTTAGATGTAGCATTTGTCGTTGTCCAATTGCCTCACCTGTTATTGTTAAAGATTGATGTTTCAATGACTCAAAAGTGGATAAAGTCCTTTTGTTATTATTGTCAACTGTTGCAACTTTGGAAGATGTAGAAGGCCAAGAGAATAAGGCAACAACTTTAGGCCTTATGCAATTGTTCAGGTATGATGATGGCACACCCACACCCTTGTTTTGTAATTTATACTTGGTTCGTGCAAAATTTTATGGAAGGATTGATTGTTTGTCACATTTACTTATGATATCATCCCTAGAGATGCAACCTTATTAGCAACTGAAGGTCTCAACAATCTTGTGATTAATGCTATCAACCTTTTGTTTGGCATTGACATTAGTATAATGAAGCTATGCATTTGTTGGAACTTTGAAGTGATATTAATTAAATTATTTCAACAGTTCCTAGAAGTTTAGTACTTGATGGGACCTATGAATATGACAGTCTCTTGAAACATCAAATGAAAGTAGATCTTGAAGAGCACATAAGTAAGGTTGCCAATGACATTCATTTCCCATTGACACCCCAACATGTAGTGTTTGTTCTCCGGTATGGAATCTAATGCTTAAAATCAAATCAACATTAGGAGTGATGGAAGCAAGTTGGTTGCACATTGTTGTTTTCCAATCTTCAGTAAGCTAAGGATGAAACATATTGGGCCAAAGTAGTTCCTAATCAACTTTTTCTTGCAAAAATCACTCTAGAAAACTTTGCCTCATGTGTTGGAAAATGATGCTAGCTAATGGGATTATTTGCTTAGATAATGATAAATGTGGGTCAACATAGTTCATCCACTTTCAATTCATAACTCTCCACTTTCATGTCTATCCTTTTTTTTTCGCTACAACTTTCTTTCAAGTACAAAGATTTTCCCATCATGAGTCATCATGAGAAATGGATTACCCTCTAACAAGTTTGTTTCTTTTTGTGTTTTTAGGAATGTTCAAGGTTTGCTTTGCAAGATGTTACAATGTTTGTTCTCTAGTATGTGTTGTGGGGAAGAAGTTTTCAGAGGTTCTCAATCACACTTGCATTGAAGAGCTTGGCATCAATCATTTTTTTGTGGATTTTTTAGTCAAAGGTTTTTGATAAGGATTGTTGGGTGCACCAAAAAAGGAAAAAATTGGAATGCACTGATAGGATGGTATGTAAAGAGTGTGTGTATGTAGGCATATGAACTCAATACATTGCTCCTTGACAATTTTTTAACAACTATGGGAGCAGGATTACCATTGGTAGCAACAACCTGTCTCTTTCATCTAGAGAAGAAGGTTGTACCTATTTGTGGTGATGGAGGCTTCATGTTAAATTCTCAGGCAAGATTCCAATCTTTTTTCACATTGGGTCCTCAAGTTAAGAACTGGGCATTGGAAATATTTATAGGTTAGATAATTCTCTACTTTCCCCTTTGTCCCATTGTTGAACTTTTGGAGTGAGAATGAGTTATAGACTTGTTGCAAAAGTTTGAAAGATTAGGGAGAAAAGAGGAATTTTGCTAGGAGCTAGTAGGGACAATACAATATGTAACAGAGAAGTTTATTGAACATTTTGTGGTTTTTACAAGAGATGGAAATAACAATGCATTTAGATATCAAGTTGACCATCGTTGTTTTGAATGACAATGGTTTTTCAGTTTTTAATTTTTAAGATTCAGACATTTCAATTTTCAATTTCCAGTATTCAAACGTTTCAGTTTTCAATATTCAGACATTTTTGTTTTCAATTTTCAATTTTAAGACATTTCAATTTTCAGTTTTCAATATTCAAACATTTCAGTTTTTAGTTTTCAACATTCAAACATTTCAATTTTCAATATTCAATATTTAGACATTTCAGTTTTCAAAATTTCAGATTCCTTCTAAACATTTCACAAAAAGATTTCAAATTTTAGTTTTCAGTTTTCAAAATTTCAAATTCTAGAAGTTTCACATAGAGATTTCAATTTTTAGTTTTCAAATTTTCAAAATTTTCAAATTCCAAAAGTTTCACATAGAGATTTCAATTTTCAATTTTCAGTTTGAAATATTCACACATCCAAATTCGGACATTTTAATTCTCAAAAATTTAGATTCCAAACATTTCTCATACAATTTTCAATTTTCAATATTCACACATCGAAATTCAAACATTTCAGTTTTCAAAATTTTAGATTCCAAACATTCCATATATTTGTAGTACCTTGGCAGGTTTGACACATGCCTCCAAAACAATTAATCAATTTTGAATATTCAATTTCGAAAAATAAAATACTCCTAAAGATTCTTTATTTTCCTTCTTAAGGAGTTAGCCTTTGGAATGAAATATTGATCATGGTCATATAAATACAACATTGTGCAGAGCCATTACGCGATGAGCTGCTTGTTTATTCATCTTCTTGCAGAATCGACGCAGAACCAGACGATGTCATCATAAGGAGTGGTGGATTCCTGCAGGTGGTGAGGTGACTATCTGCTTCTTCGATCTGTAGGGTGGATTTTGTTTTTCGCTCGTCTGATTGCACAGGTGAATCGTGCCGGGAGGCAGAAGCAAGAAAGGTGAGAGTCTCTTTTCTGTATGAACAGATTTAATTTCTTCTTGATTTGAATTCTGTCCGTGTAAAGTTGATGTGAAAAAGTTGACGAAGAATTGATGCAGAACGAGACGATGTAATGATAAGGAGTGGCGGATACCTGCAAGTGTTGAGGTGACTATCTGTTTCTTCGATCTGCAGATCGGATTTTGTTGTTCGCTCGTCTGGACAGGTGAATCGGGCCGGCAAGCAGAAGCAAAAAAGGTGAGAGTCTCTTTTTGTATGTAAAGCTTTCCGTTCTTCTTGATTTGATATTGTTCTGCGTGGAGTTGATGGGAAAAAAGGTGAACAGGAACTTTTGCAGAATTGATGCAGATACCAGACGGTCTAATTATAAGGAACGGTGGATCCCTGCAGGTTGTAAGGTGACTATCTGTTTCTTCGATCTGAGAGTGGATTTTATTATTCGATCGTCTGCACAGGTGGATCAGGCCGGGAGGCACAGAAGCAAGAAAGGTGGGAGACTCTTTTTTTATGTACAGCTTTCAGTTCTTCTTGATTTGATTTTTTTCTGCATAGAGTTGATGTGATAAAGGTGACGAGGAACTTTTGCGGCAGTTTCTGTTTCGAAAGAGACATGATATTACAACGCACAACTGTGCTTGTGTTGAAACTGTAAGTTTTCAAGCGTCCTTACTAATGTCTTTCAATTGATTCTCCATTTGCGACAAGATTAATCGAGGAGATGCTTGAGATATTGATCCACTAAAAATGGTACACGGTTTGGTAGGATGACAGTGAGTAGTATTCTGCGAAGGGCAAGATATGCATGGCAAAGAGTAGCAACAGTAACTGCGGTCAGGCATGGCCGTGCCTGACGAAAGATTCGCTACAACTCGCCTGTACCACGCAGAATCGATCACACACCCATCCTTAGCACACCAGGATTGAAACTGACAACACTGCCTAGCGGTTTCCGCGTGGCGACAGAGTCCAATCTTTCAGCGGATTCCGCCACATTTGGTGTGTGGATTGATGCTGGAAGTCGCTTTGAAGCTGATACGACAAATGGTACTGCGCACTTCCTCGAGCATATGATTTTCAAAGGAACCAAATGACGCAGTCTTCGGCAACTGGAACAAGAAATCGAGAACATGGGACCACATCTTAACGCCTACACCTCACGGGAGCAGACAACATACTGTGCCAAAGTGCTCAAGAAGGACGTTTCAGCTGCTGTCAATATTTTAGCAGATATATTGCAGAACTCGTCATTTGATGAAGACCACATAAGTCGTGAACGTAATGTTATTCTGAGGGAAATGGAAGAGGTACAGTCTACCGTTTCCAGCTAACTTATTATTTTCAGATCAGCCAAGTTCATCTTCATGATTGATGGCCAAGCACACAAGCTCTTAGTTAATATGCAAGTACTAGATTTAGGAAAAAGCTATGCACAAAAGACTCAAAAAGTTGTTGCATATGGTTGTGTAATGTATTTAGCCAAAGCTAGATACATGTTTTTCTGGCATGTGCTTAGATTGGTTGTCAAGAGAATGTTGTGCAGAACAATTTTTGACCAACTGAATTCTTGATGTTCAAGAAAGCTCATTGCATAATTTTTAGTCTCATTTCCTCCTCTCTCCTAAAGTCTGTAATATGAGATCTGCAAAAGATGTAAGATTCTGTAAAGGTAGACGTGTGGGTTTTCTATTGCAGATGTAGGGAGGAGATTCATGAGGAATTGTATTGGGGGTTTAGAGGTTGACTCCAGAGTGTGGAGAACAAAGTGTTGCAGGTGGAAGGACAGGTGGAGGTGGTGGTGTTTGATCATTTGCATGCCACTGCATTCCAATACAGCCCTCTGTCCCACACAATTCTAGGGCCTGCTGAGAATATTCACACTAACTCAAGCTGACTTGAAGAGTTACATCAGTACACACTACACAGGACCTCGAATGGTAACTTGATTGTGCCAATCATGCTATCATTTTAGCAGTAATTGTGGTTGAATCTCTGCTTCTGAACAAAGAAAAATCAGACGCAGCACAAAACAGCATAATTGCTGCTGTATGATATAGTAGGAGTAGATAAGTATCTGGTCAGAGGCATCAGTCATCAGCAAGTTGACAGACAACAAGTTCTGAAAACCTTTGTTTTATATTATCAAAATCAGATCAATTGCTTCTGAATTTGTATGGCTGCTGGCATCTGGCAAGTCTTCCAGGTTCCGGCTGCAGCTGGAGCTTTGCGACATGATGAACTTGTGAGGACAACACAGGAGTCCTTCAAGAATCTTTCAACAAACCCCATCACTGCAGGCAAACTTGTGGAGAAGGAGCCAGCTTTTTTCACAGGATCAGAGGTCAGGCAGTATGGTCAGGCTTCTGTCTTGTGATGTGTCAAGCAAGATTTTGTACTCAAACTTTTCAGTGTTCTTCCAACAATATGTAAACTATGTTGGCTGGTTTTTTTTTCAATATCCCAGTGCCACTTTGCTTCACAGTGTTACCAGAAGTTAGAAACCATACAGTGATCTTTTTTTCTTGTTTCTGAACTTCAGGTTCGTTTTCGTGATGATGATGTACCACTGGCCTACTTTACAGTAGCTGTAAAAGGTGCAGCATGGACAGATCCAGATTTTACTGTACTGATAGTCATGCAGACAATGTTGGGGAAATGGAGCAAGAATGCAGGGGCTGGCAAGAATATGGGGGTAGTACCATGCAACTAAATGGTGTGGACTGACACCATCTAAATCGTTTCTAACGTGATCATGGTCAGAAGCAGAGACATCAACAGGAATGTCAACCGGTAGGGTGTAATGCTCTTGTAGTGAGACCATTTGATAAAGATGGCAGAGAGTGTGATGGCATTCAATACAAACTACAGTGATGCTGGACTTTTTGGGGTGTATGCAGTTGCTAAGGTGTGGTGCTTGCACTGGGAGTTATGTAAGCAGTTTCAAGTAGAGTGGCTGACAATTGAGCAGATCTTGACTTACACTCAATAAAAGTATACCACATGTCATGTGATACAAAAAAGGACGGAATGGATCCTCAGGGTCTTGAGAATATTATCCAGCCCTTAGCTGTTGCATACAATTAGAAGGGGTTACGGGAGCCATGATGTTGCAATGCTTTTGCAGCCGGACCATTTGGATGATCTTGCCTATGTCAGTACGCATGAGATGGCAAGAATGATCTACAGAGTGGATTCAGATGATGTGGGCGGTGCATGTAATCATTTCTGCAGGAGTTCTTTCTTGTCAATCTGAATATCTCTAGTTCACAATCAGATTTTTCTCCATGTACCCTTGCACTGGAATGTGTACAATTGCAAGGGATGTAGCGGTAGGTCATGAGTGCCAGGCAGTTCAGGTTTCGGGTCTCTAGAGGCCATATTTACCACATTGTAACTAGTCAGTGGTAGAATAAGACCTCCCATTGACAAAGCAACACATGTGGAGGTGATAGTGGGAGTTTTCATTCTAAAATGTTTTTGTCATCCCATGTCTAGGAGGAGCTGAACTATATGAACACGTTCGCCTGGATGGTGTTGTTTCTAACAACTTGCAATCGTTGTTGCAGTTGAAGTCATGTTTGCTTCTTCACCTAGATGGCACTAGTCCTATTGCTGAGGACATCGATAGGCAGGTACATGTTCATCTGAAGAAAATTGTCGATCAATAGGACTAGTAGCTCCGCAAATTTGAGTGCTATCTTCTAGCACATCAGCTTGATGTTTTGATGTATTTCATACAAGTTCCATTTTTCATCTCATTTATCAAGACATAAATATTAGTACATATGGCTGCAAAGAGGTCTTAATGAAGCATCAAGTGTCTTGCAAGCTGACTTCCTCCTTGGGGAGAAGCCCCTACGTATCTCTATACATGGGCTCCTTGTCTCATTCTTGTCATGTGTCATGGATTGGATTCGTAGCTAGAGCCATGTTAGAAGTTGGTTCACTATTGCAGTCACCATTGAATTGTCTTTGCACTGGGCAAAGATTGTTTTGGGGCCTTTTGAAAGGCAGATGAACATCCTGAGTATTGAACAGAAAAGCTGATGATAAAGTTTGCCCTAGAGTTCTTCCGATAAATTGAGGCACTGGATGAAGAGTTACAAAATCATCTATGTCTTGAACTGCATTACTATGTCAACTGTTGATTCTGTTGTATGAACCTAGCACTCAAGATTGATCAGTAACAACTACCTTTGGTTTTCTTCAGATTCTCGCTTATGGGAGACACATATCTCTAGCAGAGCTATTTGCAAAGCATTGATGCAGTGGATGTGGATACTGCGAAATGTGTTGCTACTCGCTTCATCTTTGATAAGGTTAAATTGACTGTATGCTCTTGTATTTGGGAAGATAATGTCAAGGTGTGCATTTACTCTCATCTCATATTCTTTGATTGATCATTGATTTTCAGGTTTAATACCTACCACATGACCTACTGAACCTCCGTGAACCTTGAATCAGCTAACTGGTTGTATTGTTTGTGTGATGTTTTCACTGGTTTGAGGAGGTTGCAATCACAGCTATTGGCCCAATCCAATATTTCCCTGACTATAATCGGTTTCGTCATAGTACTTACTGGAACCGCTACTAAACCACAATGTAAGAAAGGTTGTCAACAAAAGCCCACTCTTTGCCTGTATGCCAAATACATGTAATATCTCTTGGATTTCTTTCTTTCTTTTTTTTTGAGGTGTTAAAACTTTCCTTTTGTAAGATGTAGTGTGATTTAATATTGTCAAATATTGTATAAGGGGAGTGTTGTAATTGATTTTTTATGGTACTTATACAATATTTGACACATTTTGATTCATTAATATTGATGAGGATCAAAATCTAGCACAAAAAAAAACTTCATTAAGGACTAAGTCCTTCTTGTCCTTAGTGGTACCCCTTAAAGAATTTGAACACATCCATGTCACGAATTATAACATTTATGTGACATAAAATATACCAAGTTTATTCTATCCATATGGGTAAAACATTTTACCAAATGTTTTGTCGAGCTCATTAGTTCACGTTCGTGCTCACCATCTCACAATGTATTGGCATTGTCGAAAAACCTTAAAAGGGTAACATGGCTTAAGGCCATAACAACTTTATATTTTTATTAAATTGGTAAGGGCTTGAGGTAATATTTAATATAAGTTTTATATGAATTTTCATCTTAAGGACATATATGTTTCATACCCATCAAAAATTAATCTTGAACCTTAATCCCATGACCGGGTTGGTAATATTAGAAAAGGCCTTGACAACACCAATACCGAGTTAGTATGAGATTTAACACCAATTCCACACACTTATTAAGTTTATGAACGCCTTCTCAAAATATAAATTCATGTAGTGCAACTCAATATGTAGTGTTAATTTTCTAGGCTTGATTGCCCATTTAAAATTGAATATGCCTAAAGTTAATGTGCATGTTTTTTTTTTCTATGACATTGTTTGATATAGGAATTATTGGACATCCATCTAGTATTATTCAACAAATAAAGAAAATTATATGTAAATTCATCTTTTCATGTCGATTGTAAGTTGTGGATATCCAAGTAAATGATAAAATGTCAAAATTCAATACTTGGTTGAACTTAAATTTGTCCATGACATGCAATGTTTGCAATGTACCAATGATTGGAGGGTTATAAAGTTATTGAATTCAAATTTAATACTCATATCAATGTTTTCATCACATATCAAAGCTTTAAATTGTTGGAGCTTGAAATCAACTAAGAATAAATTTGATGATGAAATCTTATTATCACTTGCCAATTTTGGCATTTACCACTTCTTTTCATATACATGTACATTGTTTTTCGGTCCTTGCCAACTTTAGTTAACGAACCAGAAACATATCAAATTAAATAAGATATTTGACTTGAGGTCAAAGCATGCCTTGCTCATCCAAAGAGATATTATATGATGAAAAATTTTAAGTACATCAAATAAAATATCTTTTGAATTTTAATTTACTGGTGTGGTGAAGATTTATGGTTTTAAATATGCATGTCAAAAAATTTCCATGGATGTCGGTATATGAAACCGGTAAAAATTTTAAATTATCCCCACAATCGAACATGTCCATGTGTTTGTCCAATATAGGGAGATAGTAAAATAACCGCATAAATCCTAGTACGGAGAAAAAAATCAACTTGACTTGTATATATGATTGAAATAAAAATAAAAATATATATTACTATAGCTTCCTGAAGTGATCACACAAAACATGGGGAAGGGATGGACAACACGATCTATCAATATGAAAATGTGACCATAGCATTAGTATTATCATTTAAAAGGAAGAGTTCTTCCCCAAAATTCATATTCGTCTCCCCATTCGTTGATTGATGCATTTTCCTAGCTTCCATATGAGTTCTTCTTTGTTCCTTTTCTTAACTCCCTTATAGACTTCCTATACATATTTCACCTCCTACATTTGTTTGATATTATATTCCTACTTGAGTATCATTTTTAACCCTTAAACAAAACATAATCTTTTGTCAAGTTGTATTAAAAGAAAACCATAATGGGATCCAAAGGCTATTATAGTAGCATCCTGATGTTGTGGGTGGTGTTTGTTGCATTTTTAATCACGAGCATGAAAGTGAAAGCTGCAGATCCTGATCCAGTGGTCGATTTTCCAGCTGGCCCCGGTGCCCCATTTACTCTCCACAATATTACCATTAATGGTGTTGTGACGCAAACTTCCGGTGGCACTCGTGCCGCTCTTAGCATGGATGTGTTTCCAGCTTCAATGTAATTACATGCATTACTAATATCTTTCCCGTGGATCCCATTTTTTCTTATCTCTAACGTGAATATATATATAAAATGTCATATTTGATTGTGTACACATCTAGAATTTTCCACTTCAACCATTGTATCCCATTTCATTTGAACATTCATAACATGTATAACCCATACATATTGAGTTAGTTTTGTATCCTTGGTAAAATTTGATCGTCATGATTGGGCGCCATATCCGATACGTAATTTGTTCATGATTTATGTGTTGTTGGACTTGAGATATTACACTAGGGAGTTTGTGAAGGGTGGTCTTATATATTGATTAAAGAGACATACATGTGTGCATTTGTTGCGCCATGCCTTTAGGCGAGGACTACACCTTCACTTGGATCTTAATGGGCTACAAGTAGCTTGCCCCTTATGGTTGGAAATAGGGGATGTTCACGATTGTAAAAATGCATTTAACAACAGACTTATGACAAATATCAATAGATGAAAAGGAGAGGGATGAGATTGTTTTCAAGTTGGTGTTCCCAATGTGTAGCATACTAAAAGGGTGTTTTGAATAGCACCATGATTTATGCCCTTTGCTCAAAATATGTTAACTGGGGGCAAAGGACAATGAATCGATTTCTTGGAAGGCAACACCTCTGGATTGTCTGAAGTTTGAAAACTTATTTTAACGATGAACCAATCAGAAAGGATCATTGCAAACAAACAATTTAATTTTTGGTGCAATATTTTGATGATTCTTGTGAACTATCTTGGGGACGTTTAGTTTTGGTGAAGTTTGGTGTTTTTTTGGTCTTAAGTTTGTCAATATATTTCATACTTGAAATAGTTGAGTTGAGAGCAAATAATGCTCATTAATTGAAATTTTCAATATAATTTATATTTTGAATTATGAAAAAATTAGTAAAGAATATCATTTAAAAAATATTTGGCATGATCTTTGGTTTTCAAAATGTGGTTTAGAGTTCATTCCTAGACTATATATGGATTAACAAAATTAGAAATGAATGTTAAGATGTGCATATCGGATATACTTGAATACCTTATATTCGACTTACCTCTCATTCTCATTTCCTAAGTTGCACTAATCCAAGGCTTGGATGTTAGGATTGTGATATGTGTTTGTCAAGTTTCTAATTGAAATATTTGCATGCAAAGACCATGGCGTGGCCCTCATGTATTTTACACCTTATTGGGGCGGGGGGGGCGGGGGTGCCTACAGAGGGGAAGGCATTACTTCAGTGAAGTTCATTTTGGTGCCATGTGGGGTGAATGTGCCACACACACATCCACGAGCAACTGAGTTGTTGAATGTCGTCTCAGGAGGCCCGCTCCTTGTGGGATGGGTCAACACTTCAGGTTCCAAATCTTTCGATCAATTGTGGAACTATAAAATAATTTTAATTTGTGTTTAAATTGGCTCATTAACATAGAGAATATTGTTTTGTTCATCTCCAACGATACAAAGCTTGGCATGTTTTCCAAGTTCCAATTCAATGGTATATTATTATATTTCTATTCTTGGTAGATTATTTTTTACAGAAATAAAGATACCTATTAGGATTTGGTGGAGCTAAATTTGTGGATTTTTTTGTTGCAAATAATGAGGTTGTGGTCTTTAAATCCAAGCCTCTTGTGGAAATTGAATTTTAGGATAACTATGGACCTTGCTTTGTACCCATGTATATTGCCAAGAGAAATTGGATTGTTGAGCTTGGGGTGCATACAAGATTGAAACTTCCGCAAAACAATAGTTATGACATCCTTGATGTTAAGTTCTAACGTGAAAATTTTTACTTTGGTTCCAGGAGTTCTCCAAACTGATCACTTATATGCGGGTGATGTGGCACTCTTTCCGCAAGGTCTACTTCATTTTGAACAAAACTTGGGGAACACAAATTGCACATTTATTTCGGCTCTCAATAGCCAAAATCCGGGTATTTTGGTATGTTCACAAGTCAATATATCAACAATATGTTGAATAGTTTAATTCCTTGCTAACATGCCATTGGGAATTGATCCAACTTGGTTTTGACATGCTATGTTCATTATGAAACAATAATGTTTAAAAGCTCATTTCTAATGTTTGAATCACTTGTTTCTAATACATCCATGTTTCAAGCAGGGTATAAGGTTTCTCATCTAACAATTTAGTATTTGGTATTTTTACTTACATGTTTTTTATATTTTAAGGTTGCTTGTTTATGACAAAACCCATATTTCAAACATTTCATTTAAGAATGGTACCGGGTTTTTTAATTTCTTTTCAAATTTAAAAATAATTTGAATGAAAATACTCATGTTGGGTTCTTCAGTAGGTATATTTTAATATGCCTAATGTCAATATTATGAAGTTAAATATTGATAATTCCATGTCGAAATTTAAAAGGACATAAAAAGTATGAATTATTGGGGCTTGGATGAAATGATTTTCAGTATTTGAAACTTTAACGATATATTTGTTTATGGACATGCAGAATGCAGGACAAGCCTTATTTGCCGTTCCAAACACTGTCCTTGCAACCGCACTCAACATTCCAATTCCAATTCTCCAAATTTGGGAAAATAATTTTTCTCCTGCACTGTTGCAAACAAATATCCTCCTCTCGGGTTGCAATCCTCTGGCTTAGCTCTGATTGGGTGGAAGCAAATTTGATTTCTGTGAGTTCTTGACTCACATCATGGAGGGGAAAGATCGTCTAGCCTAACTTTGCCCCAAGGGAAACAATGGTTTGTTTTTCGTCTCCAAAAACACATTACAATAAAACACACATCATTAGAGAAGATCTAATTATTGTGGTATGTAGCAGACTAATTTGAACAAGATTTCACAATAAAACATGTTGTCACATATTTTCATTTATACCAAACATTGGCATGGGTTCGAAATGATATAAATAAAAAGTTCCATTTATTATTAAAAGACCATGCAACTCCCATGTGGATTTGACCAAGTTGAAGTGATATCCATATTCTTGGACATTTAGTGTGCTTAGGATTTGTTGACATTATTGAACTACGATGTTCCCTTCCTCTTTATCATTATCAAGGTCCAAAAATGTTATCTTGATATATGAGGATTCAATTTTATCTACTAAAACGTTGACATTAATAATTGCACGCAAGAACTATTATAGTGAAGTACGTTCTTGTCACATCGTACTAGGGTGGCCTGTGCCGTTGGCCCAAGTGTTACCATGTCTTCAACTGATTTTTCTTCCAACTTATTTGAATTCTTAGCGGCAGAAATCACTTAAAAATTAATATCTCCCACATTCTGAATCCAAATCTTACAAAATAAATTCCATTGAATGCTGCTCATCAAGATGTTTCCAACAACACTAAAGGCACGTTCCAATTCCCTTAAAATCTTTAGCTACGATTTAATTTATTTTTCAGTGAATAAATCATTCAATATTGAAGAACTTTTGCACGGCAAGTCCAAACAGCATGAAACTAAGCCGATGCACGCCTCCTCCTTGAGAGCTTTCCAAAGACACCGACAACCCGATCTGAAGCAAACAGGTTGGGTGGATCTGATAACTACAAACAAACAAACTATCTTCCTTAATAGATAGATATTAGTGTCACCTGTGTTGTTGGCCCAAGTGTTACCATGTCCTCAACTGATGTTTCCTTCCAAAACCTGGTTTTTTGGAATTTATTTGAATTTTCAGTGGCAGAAATCATTTTGAAATGAATATATCACATATGAAAATGATAAAAGAGCTTGAAATGGTAATGTGTCATGGGCTATCTCATATTGTTTTAATTTTGAATGGGCATGTAATTCTTGGAGGGCCAACATGTTTATGTGCCATTGAATTTGATTTAATTTCAAATTTTATATGGTTTTGATGTTACAAAGTTGAAATATATTTGGTATTAAGGAAACGTGAAGTACTACTTGAAGTATGACTTCAACATTTCATGTGATGATTTAAAAAAAAAATCAGCATAAATTTCTTCCATCTTGTTTCTTTTGTTCAAATTTCGCAAAGAAAAATTTATTGCCAATGTTCTTTTAAAAAGTTCATCCATTGTAATTTGTCATCCACATTTTCATTTACAAATATCATTAATCCATGAACATGTGACAAAATATTTTTCCACATCATCAAATTTTTTTTCCTAGGTGTTAAAAAACATTAAAAAAAAATTCTATTGATGTGAGAAGAATATTGTAAAAAAATTTGGTCTTGCTCCTTAGCTCATGCTCACTGGCTCATGAAATAGGATCCATGCTTGACAACTTGCCAATACATGCATGTGGCAATGTGCATTTGAAAACCATGCCAATGTGCACCCAAAAACTTGGCAACATGCATGTGGCAATGTGTAATGTGCACAAGAAAACATGCCAATGTGCATGTGGATTTGTCATGTGTCAACTTGGAAACTTGGGAAAATCAACTTGTCGAAATAAGCAAGCATTTGGTATTCCATACTAAACCACTATGAATTATGAATGGATTGTGCTTTTTGCCTAGGCTTTCATCAACATTTCTTGGCTTCAAATTTAAGGCATGGTCTCAGTTTCACACAGGGAAGAAAAAAAGGGTTTCTAGCAATTTTTCACACACATTAAATGCAACCACCTAGTCCAAAATTGCATATACATGCGTTATAATCAAAGAACAAGCATATAAAACAAATTCTTCTACATCTTGTAAATATGTTCACTTGAAAACCTGGTATCCTTGTATTTGAATTACATCTACATGCATTTATGTATGAAACCTCGATACCCAAATCATTGGGTTATTGTAAAACATTTTACAATGCAAATGTACATGATGTTGTTGCACACTTGTTTTATTTATATATGCATTCACTAAATGACATGTGCTCCATGTGATTATACCTTATGCATTTGCTTGATATGAATAAAAAGAATTTATATTTGGGTAGGCATTGGCATAATGGGTGATATGTGTAGGTGTAAACATGTTGTGGCCCATTGCAAACTCCACAATTGAAGGGGTTGTTGCCAAGGGCGTTAGCTAATAAATGGTGAAATTGTTATGGGCATGAATCTTACTATGCATGGAGCATGAACATACATCATGACACATGTATTGTTAAACTTTGGGTTCAGAGTGCAAAACTCTACTAAACAAGCAACTATGGTATGTAGATGACAAAAAAGATACATGTATCGTTAAACTTGGGATTCAGCATGTATGCAAAAGAAATTCTTCCTACCTTTGTTCAATTAAAACTGAAATTAATTTTACAATCTATATAAACAACCAATGCCAAACTACTGGTATTGAGATATATTGTATATCTAAGACTCCCCTAGTGATGCTGTTCAGGTAATGAACTCCTAACTTATACAAATGTACATGTAGGGCATTAAACACCCCCCCAATTGAACTTTGTGGGCAGTGTCCATGATCTCCATGAACAACACTTGTTTTGTTAAATGTTCTGCTTTGCAAAATAGAAAAAAGAAAGTTACCCATATTTTACATGGTCACAAAATTTGAACTCACATCCTTCCAAGAAAAGTGCCAAAAAAGCTACTAGTAGCAAGGGTTCACCAAATAAACAAAGAAAGCCTCTTAATTTATTTCAACTAAACATTGCATTGACATTAATCAAATCTTGCAACAGAACCATGCAGATCCTTTGAACCGGATGTCGCATTGAAAGCCACAAAGTTGGATTCCAGATGTTTAACATCCTGCAATATAAGCTTTCCTATATACCCTTCAAGCTACCATCCCTTTGGGTATAAGAAGCTTAAACCATGATACCCAAAATGGGAAGCCTTCTTGTTGTGTAAGCATGGTAGCCAAAAATTGTTTTGTTCTTTAGGGGGACCTCATCAATGTACAATCTCCCACTCCAGGTTAGTTTAGGGAGGCTTTGTGGTAGGTAAGGCCTGAGGTTGAGGGCGTTACCAGAAGAAGGGTAACACCTCCACATTTGGGTTACATCCTTGTTTGAGGTCTGAGGTCCATACCTCGTAAATCACCTGCTCCATGGTTGATTTGTATGTAAAAATGTTAGAATCCTTCAGGTGTAGCCGAATAATCTTACCTTTTAAATGTGTTCTCCAAAGACACTGTGAAATTTCTGGCAGTGCTTTATGCATAATCGGTACCCTCTGAGGGAGTGCACTTAAAGCATAGGGATTCTTGGTTGAGTTCAATCTTACAGCATCCCCAAGAATGTAGACCCTGTACTTTTTTTCCGACCCCACCCATAAAAACTGAAGCTGGGACTGCAAATAGGTGAGAGATTACTAATAGCAACCCACCTGTACCAAACATTATGATTGACGAATCATAAATAGGGAGCAGCAGTCAAATCATATTTGTTACAATCTTCATGAGAGGAGCTCTAGAGTCCATTCATGCTCAGTATGTGGCCTGAAAAATTAAAATTGGATGAACAAAAGTCAAAACATGGCCGTTAGGATCAGCAAAATGGTTTTGGCCCTCATTTTTGTACAGTTTGCTGAGGCTGGTGAAAGGCATAGCAAAGTCTAAGAGCATCTCCACCAACATATGTCCTCCTCTCAGGAGCTCCTGGTTCGTTACTTCAGGGCCCCAGAAAAAAAAATTCCTCTCTTGCAGACAGCTCTTCCCGGGCAGAATGGTCCTGCCCGGGATGTTCCATGGCGTTAGTGCGCAGGCGCGTGCGCGCGCAGGCCCTCATCGCTTCCCTTTGCATCTCCTCTCTTTCCCTCTGTTTTTCCGCTCTGTTTTTGGGTTGCATTTTGCATGTGTGCGACCGATCTTTCTGAAGGCGTCGACATCTGCTCACTGCCTGCGAACTTTGTCTTTTTGCGGACTCGAAGAATTGCAATTTCGGCATCTATTTTCCAGAGAAATTCAGCTGCTACTGAAGGAGTTTCCAACAGGACGAGGAGTGTTTTTTCTTTCGCCGTTGCAAAGTTCCAAATTGGAGCTTCTAGTAGAGCCCATCAGCGACGAAGAAAGGAGGAGGAGGAGGAGGAGGAGGAGGAGGAGGAGGAGCAAGAGTGCTTTTTCTTCCGTTGCAAAGTTCCTTTGGTAGCATTCTGGTTTCTTCTGGCCATGTCAGCCGATTCATGTGAAAGTAAGTGTTGAATCTGAAGAAGTTGAGGAGATTGAACCTTTCTTTTGCTTTGAAAGAAAGTGTGCTCTTTCCTTTCTGAAGCTGGAGATAGGGAAATTTGGAAGAATGCGGAGGATTCTTCTTCAGGACGAGGCGGCCGTGTGAGATTGAATACTCCATGGTGATGCTCGCAGGATCATGCTCCTTTTGTTAGGGGCAGAGAAGGCGGCATCACATTGCATCCGGACTTTTTTGCTACAACAGCGACGTGCTGGAAAGAAGAAATAATGTCATGCACTGCGAGAGAAGCATGAGATCGCTCGCACATTAGAGATCCGTAGCTTCTTCACCGCATCGAGCTCGTGGTTTTGCCTCTACATTACACAGTCTGTACAGAGTCAGAAAGATCAGAGCAGCTGCTTCATCAGAGAGATGCCGTACGGGGAATGTGAATGCAGAATGAAGGTGCATCTGAGGATGCGGCCATCCTCCAAGCCTTCCTCCGCATTGCACTTCGACGAAGCCAAGGCGATGGTTCGAATCGATGTGCAGAAGAAACAGAGCAATAGCGGAGGGCCGACGAAGTTCTACACCGATCAGATCGTGTTCTCTTTGGACAGCGTTATTCGGGTAAGTAATAAGCTGGCCCCGATTCCTATCACAATCTCTAGTCGCGTAGAGTTGTCGCACAGATTCCCAATTGCATACATCTAGTGACGCTGAAGAAGAAGTTTCCTTGCTCAATTTGAAACCAGAAGAGGAATGTGTTTTTTTTCTTTGATCTATAGAGAAAGAAGGGAAAAGGAGTTCTTCGTCGTAGTACCTAATCATCGAGATCGTGTTGTTGGCGATGGTTGAATCTTTCTTGGCAGACAACTGATCAGGAGACTGTTTTCGATTTGTGTGCCAAAGAAATCGTAGATGATGTGCTCCAGGGCTACCATGGCACCATCATGACTTATGGTCACGTTGGATCTGGCAAGACTTTCACCATGACTGGTGGCAAGGTTGGTCGGTTCTCATTGCAAACCCTAAATTCCAAATTCTGATTGCAAACTAAGTCTCATCACCTTGATGCCATGGTTCTCAACACATCATGAGACACACATACCTTGCCTTTTTTGTTTTGAGAGAGTAGTCTAGTAGTGCAAATTCTTCAGCGAAGGATGCAAATCATGTTGACCTTCTTCCAACTTTTTGTGATTGAAATTAGGGTTTCAAGGTTTTTGTACAGGCTTGGCCATCATCACTCTGCTGTTCATTGCAGGAGTATGCACGTAGAGGAATTATCCCAAGAGCTGTGCATCGCCTCTTTCAGGAGAAGGAGGAAAAGCCTGAGGCTGGTATCACTGTGCAAATGTCTTATCTCGAAGTTTACAATGAGGTGTGTGACAAATGGAGCTGCCCTTTGACTCCTATCTGGACTGAAAATATTCAGAAACAAACAATCATCACCAAGTCTTCCTGGTCTCTTACTGGGATTGTGTGCACCACTATATCTGGAAGTCACACCCAACCTTTGATAGTCCTAGCACTTTCACATTAGCTACATTTGTGCAAAGCCTGAAAGATTGATTGAAAACATCTCTTGCACTGATGAATCTCTGGAGTGTTAGGTCTACTGTCTGTGAATGCATGGCATGCAACTTGCTCACCCTCAACAGAAAGTCAAGGTGTTGAGAAGAGAAATGTTGGATGTCAAACAGTGAACAAGATTTTTTTTTCTGACCAACCCTGGGCTTGGTCTGTTGTTGGTTTTGTGGGTATGTGTTTTTGCATGTATATTGGTCTGCGTGGAAAGCATCTTAAAAAAGTCTTGTCTGTCTGTGTTGTTCCTGCCCCCAATTATGTTCCTGAAGTGGGCCAAGGGGGGATATCCAAAGCAGGGCATATATGACCTTCTACAAAGGAAAGGAGAGCCAGGGGGGTGCTTAATGATTCTCGAGGATAATGGTCATTTGGAGATTCCAGGGCTTGCAAAGATACCAGTTGAAAATGAGGCAGAAACTCTGAAGCTGTATTTTGAAGGCGAGAAGTTGAGGTCTTACTCTAATCATACATTGAATCAGGTTGGTACACTATCAGAAAAGAGGCTGTTGTCTTTAGTTGCTTTTGGAACAGAATAATAATTGGAAAAGAATTGCCAGCACTTAACAGTGATAAGCACAAGATCGGCAAGCATCAGATGAGTATGTCTTGTGAAATCTGCATCTTGCTATGTTCTTGATAGTTGATGTTGAATATAAGCTCTGGATGACTAATGGGTTTGCATATCAACCCTTATTTTAGACCTGTTCTTACAATGCAGATCATAAATGTGAGATCTAATGTTTGCCTCACCTGTCAGATGTCAAGCAGGTCCCATTGTGTGCTCACATTTTACATTGAGAGACAGACAGGAATCAGGACATTCCAAGATGTGACAGTGGCAAAGCTAAATCTGGTAGACTTAGCTGGAAATGAGCGTTTGAAGAACATTGCAGATTACAGAGGCCATCTAAGAAGGGAGGCCATGGGTATAAATAAGTCTCTCTCATTCCTCCTTCAGGTATAATTGTCCTTGCAAACTAAGAAAACATGGGTCCAAAATTTCCCTGGACTACAATATGTGGGTCAGATTTAAGAGCCAGCCATAAAGCAGATTGTAAGATCTCATGAGAACTTTTGTGACAGTCATGTGGTCCTCTGAAGAATTTTTCCTGTACACTGTTGAACAAAATGGACATTAACCAGACATGGTGAATGGGGAATTCCAGACTGTCTATGCTTTGAGGCTGGGGCAGGATTACATCCCATTCCGACACAGTCGTCTCACCACCTTGCTAAAGGAATCCTTGGGTGGCAATTGCAAAACTGTTTTGGTTGTCTGTGCATGGCCAGAAGACTATTTCTTGGATGAAACAGTAAATACCAAAATACCACTTGAGCAGCAGATACTAGATGTTGATTATATGGTGAATGCTATTACTTCTAAGGACTGTATATAGTGCAACATAATACCCTCAAATTTTTGTTGTAACATCAGAATCCTATGCACAAAATGCAAGTTTTTTGCTTTTGAAAACCCAACCTGGAGCTCAATCACAAGAATGTAGATTGGGAAAAACTATAATGCCTAATCATAATGCAACTTCCATGCATTGTGCCTCAAAAAAACTTGTGGGGTGTGCTTTCTGGTGCACTTTCCATGGATAGATTGGTGCATTGAGGTTTGCCCAGTGGGTTAAATGTCTGAAAACCACAGCAATTATCAACAAGAAGTTGGATTTTGCAAGCACAAAAAGGTCATTCTTTCAACTCTTTGGCTTTCTTGGAATACAAGCCCACAATTGACCTGCTGAGCTGATAAAACCGAGCTCCTCAAGACATGAAAGCCTGACATGTTGTGGGTTTAAACTATTTCCAGGCGATATGTCAGGGAGATCTCAGACCTTAGGCAGGAGTTAGCTCTCAAGGATGCTCTTGGTGGTCGCATGGGTGCCTCATATAATGAGTTGACGTAAGTTTAGCAATTTTATTTCTTATCCTGGGATGCTGATTTCCCAGCTCTGCTTGGAAGCACCTAATTGCTACTACTACAGTGATTGTTTTAAGGTTATATTCTTTGATGCAATTGCACACCCTTCTAAATGAGGGAATGTTCATCATTCTTGCAGGGCTTCTCCCTGGGCAGAGGCTTGGCAAGCATTGCCAAACTTCACAAAGTGATATTTGCCATTAACAGACTCCTGTAGTGAATGCCTTTCACTGGAGAGAACCACTGTTCTTTTAATCAAAACATGGATTTTTGACCCCATCTTGAAGTCAGTTGGAAACTAGAACACGAAAGAAAGGTTTTGGGCTTTAAAGCAAGATCCATTGGATGATGACAGGGAGGAAGCTAAGACTCAGCTGAGAAATAAGATAGAGGCATTCATTACAGATGAAAAAGAACTTGACCAAATACCAATTGAAAACTTCAGACAAGTTAGTGGTTCACCCATTATGCCTTGTGTAGTTATGAATCAGGTTTTTCAAGCATATTCAACTCCTTGGAAGTGCATCCACAAGATGGAAGCACAGAGATTTCACATATCCATTTTCAGGCAGATCCTTGTGAACTGTTTCTGAGCAATTCTTCCCAAAAGACTTGCAAAAGTTGTGGTCTGGCAGAGGCAGAGTGGTGCACAGACAAATTAGTCCAAAACTCAGAGAATTACATCTGTGAGAGGTTAGGTGATGCAGCATGGAGCATGACACATCTCGATGGTGGATGCATCTCTCCAGGTGAAGGAGTTATTCTGCCTCTTCAAAGAGGCCCACGTCTCCATTCGTGCTCAGGTATCTCTGCCTATCTCCTGAACAGTTTCTACTAAGCTCTTAACAATGCCTAGGACACACTAGAATAGCTGATAAGTTTGCTGTGCTTGGAGTTGGTTACACCCTCATTCTGGTGAATCCTGATTTACACCAGTATGATGGGCTGCATCTGTCCTTAACAAAATTGACTATCATCAATTGTGGGGCAATCTATTTTGAGAATCATTGACATGCTCTTTGGAGAATGGGAGAAAGTGGGAGAGAGCATTCTCTGACAAGTGGATTTTTTTGTTTTCTTCTAAGTTTGGCTATGATTATTTTCTCATGCTTTCAAGCAAACAAGGTGGGAAAAAATTGTATACTTCACTTTCTCCCCTTGCAGACTCATGAGGCTGATTGATTCTATGGATCTGCTGGGGAAAGGATACAGCTGGAGAAGGTGCTGGCAGAATATAGACTTATCCCCCCACCTGAAGAACCACCTTGTGAAGATAATGGTGTTGGTGAGCTTGCATGTGAGGTAAAACATTTTTATGCTTTCTCCATCTGTCCTTTGATATACCACACTACCAATTTACTTCTGACAATCTTCTGTCACTTCTCTTTGAGAAGTCTCCACTTGGTTTGTTGACTGCAAACAGTTTGAATGCCATTTAAACACATTGCCGTATTTTTTCTGCAGTCCCTGCATTATGAAACTTCACTACTACAAGTGAAGGACTTCAACTATAATTCTGGATGTCATGGTTATATATTCAATCTGGGTGCTTATAGCTGAAGCTTTTCAAGCACATTGTCATCAATAGCTAGGAGCTCTTAGCAGAGTGGGAAGTACAGGGATAGATTTGACAACATTGTCAATGATGTCCTGCCTGCAAATTTAATATGGAATTAGTGGTTTCATTGGTATTCAGGGTTTCCATGTGGGCATAGCACCACTTGATGCAAGACCTGAGAGGCACACAAAACCAGGTCAATTGAGTCCAGAAGCAAAGAGGTGTGGTGTCTCCATGTTAACATACAAGGAGAATGATGTACCAGAGGGTGTATGGGAATGTGAAAGTGACGTCAGAAATGATGTAAGTTAGTAATACATGCGCTTTCTGCACCCACTTGCATCATACTATTAAGACTTCTTGCAGCCAGAGTAATGGCAAATTGAGACTTCTGACAGTCATATATATCAGAAATCAGAAATTGTGTATCTGATTTTGCTTTATGTCCCACATTCTTGTCATTATTTTTGCAGGCATTTCTAGAATTTAAGCATGCTACACAAGAAGGGCAGGAGCAAGAGACTGTGCTCAAGAACAAGGAGGAAGAGCTTAGGTACAAATTTCATCTCTAAACCTGGCTCCACCGAAAGAATCTATTTTGGATTGTCCCTGTCATGAGGGAGCAGTATGTAAAAACCCAATTCCAAACACTCCCTGTGGTTGGGGTAGATTTTTTTTTCTTGAGACTAGCTTCAAATGGATTGTCCTCCAGTAAGAGTCTTTGCAATATATGTTTTTCTTGATTTAGAAGAATTTTTTTGCTTATTGTTTGTGATAGGACAAAGAGGCGATATGCTCGTGACATTTCTGCAAGTCTAAACAAAGCCAAGCAAGAGGTAGAAGAGCTCAAGGTGAGATTGGTCACTTTTATTCTTTCTCATGCCACTGCAGTGGCATTCAGCCAATCCAAGCCATAGAGCATGTTCATGTGTTTCAATTTCTCTGCCTACATGCAGCAACCTTGCTACTTTCTCTCAGTTCTGGGGACAAACAGCATAAGATGTCCCCAAGATGTCTCCTAAATTTTCCCATATGCTCTGCACATGTTTGCACTTGAGAAACTTCCACAACATTTATGTAAATGATATTGGTAATCGCAAACCTTGCTGGCTAATTGAGGATCTGAAAGTGTAACATACTAAGCTCAGAGTTGCCATGCAGAAGTTGATAGAGGAAACAGGTGTTATCAAGCCCTCCAATTGTGGAGAACTGGAGAAGAGGGCAGCCCTTATGACCAGGTTGGATATGCACCACATGAACTTTGATTGTGATAATTCTCTGGCATAACTTCTACACAGATCTCCACTTCTTTATTTGCAATTTCTACCTTTGATTGCCAGAAATTATGTAGGCAGTGGTCTGCCATTGCTGTTTCCATACACAGTGCTACATGGCAAATCTCTTGTTTATGCAAAGTAGTCCGATGTGCAATGCATTACATGAATTTTGGTTTATTGCAAATGCCATGTGAAAGTTTATTTCTATAGTTGCTGCCTACTTTCCTGTTGCAGGTATGTTGCATGAAAGAAGATTTGGAACAAACAGTATAAGGTGATGAATGGGAAAGAAGATAAGAAAGGACAATTGACAGGGTTGTTGGATACATTGTTGTGAACAGGTTCAGGTTTGTAAAGGCTACATATCACAAGGTCCACAAGGAGCTCAAGATAGTGAAACAAAACCTTGAAGCTCTTCAACAAGAGGTACACACATGGCACCCAGTGGTGGAAATAAAGCTGTCTGTTAAAGCATCTTGGTATTCCAAAGTCCAAGTTATTTTAAGGATTTGCTGCTGTCAATTTGATTGATTATAAGTGGCATACAATTCTATTTTCTTCAGATGTGTTGGCAACACATTCTGGCTTCCTGCAATCTATGTGTTTCTGTGCCTTTGTTTGTCATAGATTGTATAACAGAAGAGAACTAACCAGAGGGTGTTTGACCAGGTAAGGGATCGGAAGGAGAAGTTGCTGGTGTCATTCTATAGCTGGTTTGACAATGTGGCCAAGTACAGAGGTGAAGAAACAGAGCAATTCATGGCATCTATGGCTTGACCATTCCTGCCAAAGGGTCATGGGGCTGACCGGATGCTCTCATTCAGGACAGTGAGAATTTACAGCTGCTGAGAAAGCTTTCTTCAGTGAGATCCATCGAGGATACATGCCACTTCATCTTTCATGTCTACAATGCTTTTGCTTGTTGGTGCACTGGGACAAGATTAAAAGTGCTTGACAGTCTTACTGTTTTGTGAGCTTTATTTTTTGTTTTCCCACCCACTTAGAGTTGGGTTTCCTACATACATCTCTCTGACTGTGGTGAATATAATCATATAATGTCACCTATAGATTCTAATCTAATCATCTGCCTCCTAGTGCTCAAAATGTTGCCATGTTACTGTTTTCAATAGAGTACCTCACTACTGAAAATTGAGACAATCCCTCTTGTCTCTTTCAACTGGAAGAGGTGGGTAACTGTCATCTGTAATTTGCACAAGTAAAGCTGAACTACATTTCAAAGGTATGCTCAACATCTTCAGAGATCTAGTCTTTCCATATGTCTTCCATACGTACTGCAGCACATAAATAGATCTCCATTGCAGAGTGGTTAAACCTCCTTGCAGCCTGTAAGTAGGGTTGGCAACTCTCTTGTAGGGTTCTTGTTAAGAAGTTGTGAACTTCAGAAGTTTGTAGGAATGATTTTGGGTCTGATTCTTGGGAATTCTTTTATGTGAGGTTTTTTTGTACACAGAGAAACTGTTTCTATTGGAAAACGCAGGGTTTCAGTCACAGGGTGCGTGTTCCAAGTTTTCAAAATGAAGAAATGTGTTCTTTTCTCACCTTTTGTTTGTGTCTTCTCTGAGAGGAAGAAGATTAGAGAAGATTTATCAAAGATTGTCAATGACAGCTTTGGTGTAATCTGAGCAGCTGGTGGAACCACCGAGATCAAATGTTCGCCATTTGCCATCAGCAATGGTTTTGAGAATCGATTTGTGGATCTTTTCTGCTGGTTCATTCATTTTGAGGTGTTTCAGCATCATCACAGAGCTTAACAGTAATGCTGTTGGATTTGCCATATTCTGAACCACACCCACCCATGAAGGAAAAAAGAAAATTCAAGCTCTAGTTCACTCTGCTTTAATACTTAATCTCCTCTCTCTCATTTGTTGTCGGGTGGGGGGTATTCCCAAAATAAGGATCCTAGGATGAGGTTGTATTTGGGAATGTCTGTTGCCTATGGGCTTTAACCACTGTAAAGCAGTGTAAAGCAGGAGGTGAACATTATTGTGAATGTAAAACATACACAGATCACGTGGTGTATGAGGGAAGGGGTTCTTACACATATTCCTTAAGAGTAGGAGGTATCTTACACCTAGATGCATGTGTTAATATTTCTTATATGTAAAGCACTCTGAGAAATTTTTCTAGTGTATTCAGAGGGAAATTTTTTTTCGACATTGAAACATCTTCATGAATTAAAATTGGACTTTAAAATGTGAAGCTGAAAACTGCAAAATTGGACTTAAAATGTGCAACTGGAAACTGCGCACACACAATAAATAATGAAGTGAATTTGGAATGAACTTAAAAATTTGGGATCAGATTTATAAAAAGAAAAATAGAATGGATTTAAGATGTGTGAGGGAAAACTACTGACGTACAAGGTGACTGAGAAAAAAAAACAGAGAGAAAAGAAAAATTAAAATGTGTGACTGAAAACTACATAGGGTTTTATGGAATACCAAAATCCCACGGTTTGATTGCATGTGCATTGATTCTACATTTTTCATGTCATGGGTTCTATGCGAAAACAGAAGGAAAGCAATTTCCAAACCTTGCCAGCAATGTCAGGTGCAGTTCCATGCACAGCTTCCATGAGTGCTAGTCCATTGTCACCAATATTACCACTGGAAAAAGAAGAAAAAGAAAAAAAAGCCAGACCAAATCAATCAATCAAATCACTAAGAACAACAATAGTTTTTTTCATGCCAAACAAGGAGCAATAAGTGTGATAACACCAGTGCAATTGCAAACCAAAACATGTATTGTCATATGTTGTTGAAATACAATAGATATGTTTCTCTTGCATATGTTCATTGTAGTAATCTAAAATTTGTACGACAAGTGACACCTTCTCTTTTCATTTGTTGACTGCAGTATCCAAAATTGTATAGATGTGATGTCTTCCTTCCTATTCATTCATTGCAGTCATCTAAAATTGTATACAAGTGATGCCTTTCTCTTGCATTTTTTCAGTGCAGTAATCTAAAATTGTGTACAACTGACACATTTCTCTTGCATTTGTTAACTGCAGAGTAATCTCAAATTGTACACCAGTGACAATTTTCTCTTGGATTTGTTCACTGCAGTAATCTAAAATTGTTGGGTTGAAATTTTTTGTTGTCTATATTTTAGACTTGACATAAAGCAGCTAAACATATTAAACAGATTTTGCAGTTTGTGAAAGTGTTGGAAGAGAACATGCCTAGGTGTCAGGCCCAAGCCTCCAATAAGACCAGCGCAAAGATCACTGATAATGTCACCATACAAGTTGGGCATCACTAGCACATCAAACAATGCAGGATTCTTCACAAGCTGCAATTGAGCAGAATTTCCATAAGAATCACAATCCAACCTTACCAACATTTTTTAAATGAAACCCTTTTTATCTTTGTGCATCATTGTGGACACTCATCTCTTTGAGATATAAGCAACACATAAGTAGCTCACAGACCATTGAAAGCTGTTCTTTGTGGACTACAATGGAATGCATACCATCATGCAGCAATTGTCAATAATGACCTCCTCATAGACAAGTTCTGGGTACTTCTCTGCTACTTCTCGGCAGCACTGTCATTCAAGGACAATCTTCATCTGCTGTAAGGGCAACTTTTGATAGCTGAAAAATTGGATCCTGACATGTTACAGAGTTTACGTTTTTTTTTGCCTAAATAAAGATGAGACTTGAAGTGGGTTTGAAGCAGTTTACCTGCAGGAAGAGGCCATCAGTCTTCTTCATAATGTTGGCTTTGTGGATTGCTGACACACGTTTGCGACCATGAAGCTTAGCATAGTGGAATGCATACTCTGCAACTCGGATACTTGCTTGCCTTGTGATGATCTTCAAGCTCTCCACTACACCTTTCACTACCTGCTAACATTCATTAACCTCTACTTATCATTATTGGTCAACTGATAGGAAGTTCAAATGCAGATGATGCAGACTGATGACACAATTGTGTATCCTAACACCTGATTATTTCTTGTAATTTGAGAAATGGATGGAACCCTACACACTTGTTGCTAAGAAAGATACCTACTTTTGCCAAGTCCCACAATATTACAGAGCAAAGGTGGTTCTTCAAGATTATGGGTGAACCTGGATACTATTGATTTCAACAGTGAACTAAAAAATCCTTGTAATTATAAGCTTGCCTGATGTTCCAAGCCACTGTATTCGCCCTCAGTGTTTTCACGTATAGTGATGAGATCAACATCATCATAGCGGGTTTTGTACCCAGGAATGCTCAGGCATGGTCTAACATTGGCATAGAGCCCAAGCTCCTTTCGTAAGGTGAGATTGAGTGACTTGTGGCCCTTTCCAATTGGAGTTGCCATAGGCCCCTTCAATCCAATCCCACATTGTCTCACAGATTCCATGCTGTTCCATGTTATGAAGCTTCCTGTCTTTGGATCCACTATTGTTCCCACATAATGCTCTTCCCACTCTATCGGCACTTGAACAGCACTAAATATCTGAATCCACATGTTTTACCTCTTAGTCTGAAACTGGAAAGCTTACTACTGAACACACAAGGCTGTAAAATTGCAGAATGCATGATATTGAAGGTTTTGTTTCCAAGGAGAATTTAGTGCCAAATATCTCCCAGGTTGAAAAAAACCCATGTCTGCAAGAGAATGGTATCAACCCTACTTTTCTGATCATTGGATTCAATTTGTTATCATTCCAACTGGATGCTTGGAAGTGACAACAGAAAGGGTTAAGAAAACACAATGTCCAAACCTGTTTTACAGCTTTGGCAATCTCAGGCCCAATCCCATCTCCTGGAAACAGAGTGGCCTGGATGGTTCCAGCACCAGAAAAGTCTCTTTTCACAAAAGAATTCCCTGCACACAAGACTTGTTGCTCATCTTGCAATGGAGATAAATCCAATGCAGGCCAGAAGAGAGAGGAAGACCTTGAAGAAGAAAATGATGTTGCTGATGATGATGATGAAGATGGATTCTGATACCAATGGGCATTGTGCCTTTCCAGTGGCTTGCAGGGCTTGATGCAGTCAATGGACCACAAAGCCTTCTGCAACAAGGAATGAACTCTAGAGCTACATGCAGATTTGAATGCACCCATTATGAACAGAAGATCAAATTGCAAGCAAATTGCAAGTCCAGGTCATAAAAGCAAGTTGCAGGCACAGTTAAAACTAATGGACAGCCCACAACACTTTAGATTCTACCTATTGCAACATTACCACACTGAGAAAGAATGAAACCCAGCACACACTAAAACACACAAAATTCAATGCCACTTCCCAATCAGGCTCCACTACAATTCTACCTGCTGAAACATTGCCACACCAAGAAACATCAATCACACCTGCACATGCATATGAAGTTCAATGTCACTTCCCAATGTTGAATCAGGCTCCACTAGATTCTACCTAGTGAAACATTACCACAAGAAGATTGTGATGAAACCCATCACACAAACACACTTTACAAAATTCAATACAATTTCCAAATGTTGAATCCAGCTCCACTACAATTCTACCTAGCGAAACATGACCACACCAAGAAAGTGATGATACCCATCACACAAAGACATACAAAAATCAATACTCCTTCCCAACGTTGAATCTGGCTCCACTATAATTGCAACTAGCAAGACATTACCACATGAAGATTGTGATGAAGCCCATCACACAAACACATGTACAAAATGCAAGACAACTTTCAAATTTTGAGTTAGGCTCCACTACAATTCTACCTGATGAAACATGAACACACCAAGATTGTGATGAAACCCATCACACAAAGACATGAACAAAATTCAATACAATTTCCAAATGTTGATTCAAGATCCCCTTCAATTCTACATAATGAAGCATCACCACACCAAGATTGCGATGAGACCCATCACAAAAATACACAAGGGTACAAAAACTCAATGCCATTTCACACCATTGAATCATGCTTCAATTCAATTCTACCAATTCAAAAATTGCCACACCAAAGATTGTGATGAAACCCATCACACAAACACACATACAAAACCCAATTCTACTTTGCAAATGTTGAATGACAAATAAGAATGGAGGATCCCAAAGTGCACTAGATTAGATCTTATTCCCAAAATAGGTAAGCAAGTTTTGAGAGTTAAATGCATGTAGGGTTTGCATGCTTGTAATATCTAGTTGGAAATTTGATTAGAGGTTTGAAACCCCAAAACTAGACTTTTTAGTTGAACTAGGGTTCAAACCAGTCTAAAGATTTATTTTATTCACCTAGAAAATTGGTTTTGGAAATTTTCAATTCCTATAAGCTAAAGATACATAATCACTTAATCAGGGAAAACCATCCATATGATTGTCCATGATGACAAGGGAAAGTTATACATTTTGAAATTAGATCAATCAAAATGTAACTGAAAGCTTTATTTAAATTTGAAATCCCCAATTGGTGTCGGTTTTTTGTTTGTTTAGAAAAGGAAAAAATTGTTTTCTCTAAATGTGTTTTGACTATCATGGCATAATAATCACTAGTGTGGCATGTGTTGTTGGCCCAAGTGTGAACTCGTAGTTGCGGTAATCCTTGTAGATGTAAATAAACCACTTCAATTTTCATTGAGATTTTGGTGTCAAACTTTTGAGTTTCTTTGTAGTCGTAAACTACTTGGAAGAATTTTGACTGTAAATGATTACTCAACTATTTTTCTTTCCAACATCATTTTTTGTAATTTAATTGAATTTTCAATAATAAAAATAACTCAAAATTCAATATACGTTGCACCTTAGGTCTAATTTTTTTTCAAATCACTTGCATTAAATCCTACTCACTAAGGGATTTTCAACAATACCAGGAGCACACCCAAATTCTCTTATTTAAAAAATATATATTTAAATGATTTCTCAGTGGAAAAATTGTTCAATATTCAATAACTTCTCCACCATAGCTCAAAACATTATGAAACCAACTTGGTGCACCCATTCCTCATGGGGTACTTTCTAATGGTATCAAGAGCATGGCAAGAAGCGTCATGATTTAGGAAATCTTAACATGAGAAATAAACAAACAACCTTCCTTGGTAGATAAATCATCAAGAACCAAAACCCTTAGGTTACCTATTGTTTAAAATTCTTGATTAATTAGGTTATGCAAAGATTTTTACATTTAACTCAATTTATTCAATGCTAACAAATGTGTGTACAGTACCTACAACTAATATTTGGCACTTCTTTGCCGAATATTTATTTATTTTAGAAAATGAAGTTTGATGGTTTCAAATTGAGTTTTCAGAATTTTAATAGTTAAGGAATAGGCATGTGAAGTACAACCTCATGTTGTGTACTTGTAATAGTAACCCCAATGGAGTTCAATTCTCAACAATCTTGAAAAATATCGATTTCTTTTTTGGGCTAAACCTTTGGCAAATTACTTTGTGCCAAACATCAATCATAGACATAGTAAATAATCGTAATGCTCTTGACCATTTTTTTTAAAACACTAGGAGGAACCGAATTTACAAAGCGAAATTTCCCTTATGGGAGATAGGAGGGAGTTTTGGTTCTTCATTGGGCATTGCATTTCTTCTTCAGGAGTTTCCAATTTTTCATCCAGCATTTCACAAAAATCCTCATTGCTTCATTGGATGTTTCATTTTTTCATCAACACTTCATTGCATTTAGGGTTCATTGGGTGAGAATTATGTTGGCTAACTCACTCAGAGTGCAGAGTCCCTAAAATAATTGCCCTCAGCTCTTGGTCTTAGACCGTGCTCCAGCCTGAAAATTATGGTTGGGGGAGGCGTCCCCCCACCTTTGCATTGCAAAAAGTGGTCAAGGTTGTTATGCCTATTTAAAGCATGTTGTGATGCAATTTGGCCTTCTAAATAACTAGGTACACAAATTATATTCTAACACACCATGAATCATTTTTGGATTTGTATCTAATTTCATGATCTATTACATAAATGGGTCTCTAAAATGTCAAGGAAACATGAACATCTTGCACAAACGACTTCCTTGGTGGCTTTGGGCATGTGTCTTTCACATCTTAGCACTCTCTTGAAACACTTGCCACTTTGTTTTGAAGAATTTTTTTGGAAGGTCAATCTAATCCGTTAACAAGTTCCAAAACTTGTCATGTTGATTGACAACCTTCCACACCAGATGGATGCAACTTTGCATCAACAACCAATGCTCCAGAGAAATCAGCATGCACAGGTTCACCATTTTGGTCTCTTGGAGAAGATCTGTGAACAAACTGAGTAGTAGCAGATTTGCAAGTGCCCACCGAAAAAGAGAGATGAAAAGAGGATGATTGCCCACCTTTCCCTTGTGCTGCTGGAGATGATATTGGAGCTGACAACTCACAAATAAAACGGACACATCTTCAGAGTCTGTTGTATATCATGCTGAAAACAAACTTGTGTTCTCATGGAGAGGGTCAATTATGCAACTAAGCAACGGAGACTTCAGTGCTGTACACCAAGATTTCACCACATTCTGGAGATAGTACTGCATTAAGGGGATACAAGTCCCCCCAGCAACAGGCTGTGGTCCTGAAAGTGAATAGTATATCAAAACTTTTCTACCCTGATATGGGAAACTATAACCTGCATAATAAACAAATACCCCTTTTATGAGCGTGGAGTCAAAGACACCCCCACATGATTCACTCTTGTTGCTGTAGATGGAAGCGGATCTCCTCTGAACTCACCATTGAGGCTGAACGCACATGACATCTTATGATCAGGGGTATTGCCATCTCTTCCATCACTTGTCTTCAAACTTAAGTTGCCCTGCTGCAAAGCCTTCTGTAGTAAAGCTCTTCTCCTCTCTTGTGCTGTAGTAAGTTTGCGGGGCTGACTGGCTTCCATTAACACTGGCACCTCAATGGTTGATGAAAGATGGTTGCTGTTGTTGGCCTCATTCTCTTGTCTCAGCATATGGGGACCTGTCAATATGCAATGTCTCAACATCCAAATACAAGTTTGAATGGCCTCTGCTCCACAATCTAGACATCTTGAAGCATTAAAAACAAATCAAAGACAATTGGATTCTCTACCACATTCACCAAGAATGAATTCTTTGGGAGACTTTGTTGAGAGTATCTTGAGTTTCAGAGGGTCTGCAAGAGCGAGGAAATGAAACTCCCACTTCTGAGGGTTGAGAAGAACAGTGCAGTTCTCACAAACAAAGATTGTATCTGTGGCAAATACACACCTTCAGTTGTGAGCCTATGATTTATTTGATCATTGGTGGGGACTTCATGTATGGGATGCTCGTTGTTTGTGGTATGGTTCTCCACATAGTCCACATCCATGTCCAACTTAGGCCCATTATCCCCACTTGTGTCATCCACCAGCTTCATCAGTTTTGCTTGTGACCTGCATACCAACAGTTCAATATGATATGTGGAATCTAAACCTGAGAAAGGATTCACATGCACAAAATTGGGTGTACAATGAACAAAATCTCCTATGTCCCTTTTATGTTTGGTAATCATTCAAACAGTCTGTTGAAGGACCCTTCTACACCGACTCATAGGCAAAATTTTCAACACAAAGTGGAGATGAAGGATTGTAACTGTACCTTTTCAGTTCTTCTTGAGAACGAAAGAATGCCTTGTAGACTTTCACAAACTTCTTTGTTTTGGAGGCCAACCTGCAGCCATGTCCATCACATCTTCAATCAGTTGTAATTTTTAATTTGAGTAAGGTCCACCATGGATTAACTGCATTCTCCTGCTTGCTTCCTGTGTTATTTTTGAGCTATGTTCTACTCTTAGACAGTGCATGACAACAATAAGCAATTGTAATTTGGTGTGAATTTATTGCTGGAGCTTGTAAGTATCCATCAATAACTTGAGAAAACCTTCCTTCTAAGCAAGTGTATGCCCTTCCAAGAGATTGCAAGCAGGGCAAATGGGAAGAAAAGGTGTACCCACCCTTTGCAAACATCATGCGTGCTGGCTAACTGGGTTTCAAGCAGTGCAATCTTGTTAGACAATTCCGTAGTCTCCAGTACTTTCCCTTCAAGTGAATGCTGTAAAGAAAGGATCAAAGCAGCACATGAGGTACATAAGATGCCAATCTTCATACACCAGTACATGGTGGTATAAGTTGAAATATTCCAATGTGGTGACAAAATAAGTCAGCAAATGCCCAAAATCTAGATTGTTATGTTGCAAAAATCAGCACACAATATCTTATTCATGCAATTCCTTGTGATGTTTGCTATCAAGGTTGACCACAACATCAGACAACAAGTCTTTGCTAAAGTTTGAAATGACACTATGTTTTTAATCTTCTGTAACTATCAATGAAAAACACTCGTGTTTCAGTTGATGTAACAACCCAGCTTGTGGACCTTCAGCCTCAGAAAATCATGCCATTGTCACTTGAAAAGTAAGAACCATACCTCAAGTGTCACTTTCTGGGTCAACAATGTCTTGTTATGAGAAAAAACCTCTTGTAACTGCCAACCAGAAAGTCCACAATCAGCATGAAAGTAAGTGTGTAGCATGCTGGATGCTACATGGGCCTGAAAGCACTGTCCAGGGGTACTTCCAAGATCTTATCTGCTTTGATGAAGACCAGTTCATTTTAAAAAGCTGTACAGTTACACATAGTCTGCTTTGACATCTCCAACTTGCAACAGGCTCAAGTAGAAAGTAGTAGGCCATTCTCTGTTTTAGTCTGGCACTACAAATGCAAATCAAAACTGGCAAGGTAGCTTTAGCTTTGTCTGGGTCTCTTAATGGACACAGTTGGTTATTTGCCGTATCATAACCAGACAACTGAAGAAAGCATGGGTCTCGTAAGAAAACTGCAGACCTGCTCCTCAAGAAGCTCTTGAGAATTGGTGGAGATACTCCTCGACCCAGCCTTGTCATTAGCTTCATCAACAGCAACATCCTCTGCACCATCAATTGGTCCTGAGACATCACTGAGATGGGGCTCTGTTGCATCTGGGTGTTTCTTGATGTCCCTCCTGATCCATTGACAAGAACATTTTGTTGTTTAGCTTGCCACTGTAAATGGTCAGTACCATGCAATGGCTCCAAAATCACCTCTTTGTGCTGAATCTGCAGAAATTTCACATGTTCAACCTGGACTCTCAGGAGACATCTGCTGCAACAATTCCACTATTCCTTACCTTTTGTTCTGCAGAGATTTTCGTGGTGAAGGAGAAATACTCTGCCTCCACTTTGCAGGTGACTGTGATAGAGTATGCTCTGCCATCCCACCATCCCCACCCCACCATCCCCAACCCAGCAAAATGCCTCATCAGCTTCCAAACTTCATGGCATCTTCATCAAGGAAGGTGATTTCTCACACTACATCTTTCAAAAGAGCATTTGCTAATTTGTGACCAACAGAAGCAAAGTTTTGTATGAGAATATGATAATATAATATCACATGAAAGCCGACTCATCAGGTTCAGGTTCAGTTGGTTTGTCAATTTAACTGACAGAAAGTTCTGCAGCTTGAATATTTATGCATCCAAAAACATGCATTTCATCCTGATAATTGAGAAATAAAACAGAGAATTTTGCAAAAACAGCCAACAGTTGTGCTGAGACGGTGAAGTGTATCTACCTCTGTCATGATGTGGCAATCTGTGATCATAGGACCAATCATGCCCTCTTTCACGTCGGTAGCTTGGAGAACGTCTACGATCCAATGTATTCCTCAAATCCCCACCTCTATCATAGCAGCCTGCAAATGGGAATTGAACAGTAAACAGCAGGTTACTTGAGTTTAACAACTTGAGTCTTTCATTGAAGTTCCAAACAAGAACATCACGGTAAGGCCTAAAGTGGTGGATAAAGACACATAAGCTTGCTTACCATCAATATGAGGGAATACAGGACTGAATTTAGAATTTGTGCACAAAACAGCCTCTTCTTGGCATTAAGGTCCATGCCCATGGGCTAAAGCATCTCCTTTAATCCACAATACTCAACAGGGTGATACACCATGAGAGCTGAAAAGTGATAAAACTGATGTTACCGCAGGAAAAACAGCCCTTATTGTTGATATCATTCCCTTAAGATATGACAGTAATTCACAAGACATTTTGACAGATTGCATGCGCCTGGAATTTCAAATCAGAATATACCAATCCTTGTGAAAAAAAAATGGCCTTGGTCCGAAAATATATAAACAGAGCGTGAGCCTCTCTCCTTTCAAAATAGAGGACTTCTATGCTGTGTCATATCTGCAGAATAAATCCGCAAAAAGGTCTCAGAAAAAACATATGCTCCCCATGCAGTTGGTTTCAAAAATGGCCATGATTGTAAGTTGTCTCTAGAGGTGACAGCCATTGTATCACCCAAGCCAAAAAGGATTTGAAGTGCATACCCAAAGATGTCAAGTGAAGATTGTTTGCAACCTCAACCTGCATGTACACTGATAGACTCTGACCCAGTTGTGGACAGTTTTCTAGCACCCTTACTGTCACCTCCTCAAACTGTTGTCCAACCAATGGATTCACATATGCAGGAGCATCTCAGGAGAGTAAGAAAGTTCTCAAACCTTCCCAGCAAATGCCATCTAGGAAGCTGGAACCTGGTTCCAGGAAAAGCAGTTTGATAATGTCATTGAGAACCATGATGTACCAGCTAATATCAGTTAGCCAATCTTGACTGAATGCAGCAGAAAATTCACATTCAACATGTGCAAAGAAAAAATAATGCAAGGGTTTGTTCACCAGTAGATACCACCTTAGAACTCTGGTTTAAGATATAGGAACTGCATCAGCCTGCCACAATTTGTGGCCTTTTAATCAATCACCAGATGAAATGGGGAAAGAAAAGAAATGTACACTCAGGGAGCCTCACCAGGCAACTTGCGGAGTTCAGATTCTCCATGGGCAAAAGAGCAGCTCTGGCGGGGGCAATGCCCTCGTTGCATGTAGAGGGAACACATTTTTGTCTTGTACAGATCACGTGAATATGGCATGGTGTACGGCATGGTGTCCTGTCTCTTTATACAAACCAGGTCTCCTTCAAAGAGACAAAACCCTCCACCTGTCTGTTAACAACGAATAGTTTATGAGAGTTTGTGGTCGTCCAAAAGCTTCCCGTAGGTGCAGGAATGACTGAGCTCTTATTCTTCAAGGGACTGACTACCTGAAAACTCTTGTCATCACCTCCTCCTCAATGGCCAGAGAATGTATTGGATCTGGAGCCAAATGCCTAGTACCAAATAGAATTCTCTCGAAAGTGTTGATCTTTCCTGTGTTGTTGACAAAGTGTTAGATCCACTGTCCTATTCTGCCACCTCATACAACAAGCAATTCATCACACAACATGAAAAATGTCAACCCTAATTTCACTCCATGGCAAACTGGATAAAACTCACTTGATAGGAGATATATAATATATTGGATCTGGAGCCAAATGCCTAGTACCAAATAGAATTATCTGGAAAGTTTGATCGTTCATGTGTTGTTGACAAAGTGTTAGATTGGCTGTCATATTTTGCCACCTGATACAGCAAGCAATTCATCACACAACATGAAAACTCTCAACCCTAATTTCACTCCAGAGCAAACTGTGTAAAACTCACTCAATAGAAGATATACCATACTTTCTTCAGCATTAAATTTATTTATTCTTTCTTTTTTCCACCTTTCTCTGACCAATTTCCCGAGTGCAAGTAAACTTCAACAGCATGCGATGACCAGCTATAAGCAGCAAGACAAAGTTCCCTTCTAAACTTGCCCCCGAAACCAGAAAACAAAACTCGTGTATTGGATCTCAGATGAAAATCATAATAAAACGCCATGTCGTAGAAGAAAGAAATTCACCACAAACAGAAGAACAGCTCACAAACTGTCGGTAAACAAGAATCGAATGCTTAGACAAGTCCTTCACATGAGGAACGTGAAGTTTCTCTAAATCTTTTCAAAAAAGGTTGAAAGCAGAGAGCTCCAATTTTCCATTCAGAAAAAAATCAGAAAAACCGAGACGACAACAACAACAAATACAGGAGGAGTAATAACAACAAACTTACATCCCCGCTAGCGTTTTTGCAATCAAAAAAAGCACAGGAAAAAACTCCTTCTCTTTTGAAATATAAGTGGCAACAGAATACGATGAAGAGGGGAAGAAAAACCGCACCAGAAGCCGTCGATTTTCGCACTCCCTGCAACGCCCGACAGGCCCGGATTCCGGAATTGCGAGGCCACAACGGTCGCGCTCCTTCCCCGCTGCGCCTCCTTCCCCGCTCCGCGCTTTTGGAGCCTTTGGGATCTCACCGAGATGCTATTCGAGGAGACATTCCGGGTGGGGACGAGGTCCAGCCGGTAATATTGCCTACCACACGTTCCGGACGTCGCTCCGGACCTCGTTTAAGCCCTCTTTTCGGGCCCTCGTTTCGGACCCTCGTTTGCTTTGCTGGAGAATTGTAAGATTGAAATGGTACGTAGGAGTGTGGACTCGCAGCGTTTTTTCTTTTTCTTTTTCTTTTTTTGTGGCGATTTTTAAAAAATAATATTTTGTCTAATATTCCCTTTTTTTAAAAACCAAATCGCCAAAAATCAATCAAATTTTTCTAAAACAATCAAAATGATTCTCCACAAATTGTTCAAGCAATTAGCCAAGATATAAATTCATTTTAATAATTTTCTAGTTTCATATCTGGTCTATAGCCAAATGTGGCTAAATCTCCTTGTGGATGATTGCAAGTGTGGCAACACCAAAAAATTGATAGGAAAAAAAAAAAAAAACACTGGGGTGGAGAATATAATTGTAAATAGTGAATAAATGACGGTGTATAATTGTGTAAATGTAAATTCATTTGCACATCTTACACTTAGACTTACATGTAAATAGTGTATAAATGGCTGTGTATAATAACTATGTAAATGTAAATCATTTACTCTTTTTACACTTATACTTGCATGGCCCAAATATTCATTACACTTACCCTAGTTGTGTATATAATTTCATTTACACTTATGGAAAATAAAAATAATTTAAAAATATCTATTTAGTGTTTTTGGAAGGAAAAAAAATTGCAAAATATAGGGGAAATTTTTTTTAAAAAATCATCACATTCAATTCCATTCAATGCATTCATTTTATGCCTCAAATGCATGCTTGGTTTTTGGAAATAGCTCAATATTTCATTTTTAAAATGTATTCACAAAGATTGCTTGTTGAAGCATTTGACATGAGAAAAAAAATAAAAATAAAAATAAAAATAAAAATAAAACCATGTTTGCATGTTGTGATTACTAGAATAACAAGCAAAATGTATTAATGTGGAAAAATTTGGTTCTCTAACTTTACATTAACAAATGAGCAAATAATCATCTAATACTTGTAAGTAGATATAACTATTGCAAAGCTTGACATTTAATTGAATACACAATATGTCTACTTACAAATTTATGTTGATTATTTGGGCAATTGCTTCAAATAAGAACTTTGAAATAAATGGATCAAACTTAAGATTTTTTTTTTGTAATTCACTAATAATTAGTTGATGATTGTTATCATGTGGTGGGGGCTTGGGGAATTCCATATAACTTTGGGTGTCCAAAAATAAGTTGCAAGGAGCTTCATTAAAGATTTTAAATTAAGGTGTAAAAAATGTAAAAAAAAAAGGTTGATTAAAAAATTCTTAAGTTTGTGATATTAGATGTTGAAAGGGTCCCAAATTATGATTTAATGTAGTTGATATATATTGAGGTAGTATACTTTTGAGAATGGGTAGTTTAGCAAATGAGATTCAAACTAAATAATGTTGTTCATGCTACAAATAAGTGCGAAAATTATAATTAGCAAGTAGTTGAAATGAATGAGATTAATGATGAGCAAAATACAAGATGGGATTGTGCCAAAAGAAAATAATTATAAATAAATAAAAATTTCCTTCTCAACTTATGATGACTTGAATTTTTTCCTATTTTCTATGTTTTGCTTATATCTACTTATTTACTTAAGGGCCTAATTATGTAATGGGATACCTAAGAGGGACTTATGGAATGACACAAAGCCTACTTAAGGGATTAACTAGGGATTTTTAAAGTTAAAAAATACTTAAGGATTATTTAAGGAGCTACTTGAGGCTTACTTAAGGACTATCCAAGGAGACACCCAAAGTTTATTTAAACATTGCTTAAAGGGTTACCTAGGGTTTACATAACGTATCCAAGGAAACACCTAAAAACGTACCTAGATTATGGGATACCTAAGGGCTACTTGAAATGCTAGATGAAACTTACTTAGAAGGTTGCCTAGGGTATCACAAGCTTACATAGGGGCCTATTTAAGGGTACCAAAGGCACACATAAGGGGTTACATGAGGCTTATTTAGAGTGCTACCTAAAGAGATACTTAGGGATCTACCTTGGTTATGGGATACCTAGGAGTTACTTAAAGAATTACTTAGGGCCCACCTTATGGGCTGCCTAGGCAAACACTTAAGGGCCTGTATAAGTTATGGGATACCTAACAACAATTTAAGGGGCCTATCTAAGGGGCTACTTATGCAAACATCTGAGGTCTTACCTAGGTTATGAGATACCTAGGGACTACATAAAGGACTATCTAGGGCCTATTTAAGGGGTTACTTGGGAACACACTTAGGGGCTTATCTAGGTCACGGGATACCTAAAGGCTATTTAAGAGGCTAGACATAAAGCCTACTTGTGAGGCTAATTAGAGATTTCTTAGGCTAGGGGATACTTAAGGATTGGGGCTACTTAGGGTTAATTGATAGTGTAAAAAAATGCTACATAGTGCTTACATAGGGGGCTACCTAGGGGTTACCTAGGGCTGATTCATAATTTTTAATTAGCCCCTTAACTAGTCCTTAGATATCTTTTAACTTAGGAGGTAGCTCTTGTGTAACACCTTATACAATCCTTATGTAAGCTTTTGATTGCCTTTATCTTAGACATCCCATAACCTAGGTAGACCCCTAGATGGTCTTTAGGTAATCTTTAAGTAGCTCCTTAGGTTATTTTGTTAGCCCCCCTAAATAACCCCTAAGTATCCTTTAACCTAGGAAATATTTTTATAATTGCCTAAGTAGGCCTTATATAGTCCTAAGTAGTCCCTATGTATCCAATTTAGGTAGATGCCTATGTAACCCCCATGTAAGCTTTTCATTGTCCCTATCCTACAAAGGTAGGTGGGTAAGTAGATAGCTAGATAAATAGTAGGTAGGTAGGTAGGTAAGTACCTCATGGGAACATATGCATAGGTAGGTAGCCCATGGGTAGGTAGGTGGGCAACTGGTAGGTAGGTAAGGAGCTTGGTGAGCCTTGATTTTTCAAGACACTTGAATTCATTCTTGCAAAGGTGGTTGTTGGCACATATCTACCTTGAAGTCTTTTCTTCATCATGTTAGTAAACAAAATAACTAAGTTGAAGGGACATGCCCAAGTACCAACCATTGCTACTACTAATACTACAATTTGCAATTCTTTCAATTTGAAGATCTGCATGGGATTTCAATCTTGCATGGATGTATAGTGTCCTTGAAGTAGCAATAGAACAATTTTTTGTTGCTACAAACTTGCAATTTTGTTGTTGGGACATGAAAAGCTCATGTTTGCAAATTGTTCAATTGAGGATTTGCACACATGTGGGATTTCAGTTTTGCATGGATGGGTGGGTGCAGTTTTGTTGTTGAAGCGTATAAGCAGCTCAAACAGATCTGTTGTTGCGAAGCAATTGGTTAATGGACATTAAAAATTATCTGTCTGGTGGCCCAAGAAAATATTAAGAAGAAAAGAAAGAAAGAAAAGAAGCTGCTCCTTGTGGTGGGTTGTCTGCAGGAGAGGAGAGAAACCAAGCTCTGGGGCGATTTTGAGTTGCAGCACAGCAAGAATTCAATGGAGGAAGTGAGGCTGCTTCACATGAGAAGAAAATATTCAGGTCAGGGAAGTCGACATACGATAACTGCCTCATCATCATCATCATCATATGCAACTCCAGCTCCTTATCAACAGCTTGCAGGAAGTCTCCAAGAGGTGACTGATTCTCATGGTGATCATGTCATGTGGGGAGTGTCTCCAAGAAGCAAGAAGAGGTTGACAGTGCCCGAACTCCATCACCCTTGCAATGTCAAACCTAATATAATTGGTGGGTCATCTTACCATGAGTTGCATATTGTTGTTGAACGTAGTTCCTTTGCAGTTGGTTGCACAAAACTTGAATTAAGGAGAATTTTCCCATTGTATTACAAAAATGCTGACTTTGCAATTGAGGAATTGAGCTCAAACTGCGAAGTTGTGAGCCAGCACAATGCTTTCACAATAGTTACAGAGATCTGCTTGTTTGGTCCTAATAAGATTGATAGTGCTAAATTTACAGTGCAATACTCAGTCCCATTTAGTGTGAACATTTGTGTGTATTTTGGTGTCAAACCCAAACTTTGTTTATAGCTTTTGCAGACACTGGCAAAGACATCAGTGGTTATGACTAAGATGTGCAAAACATGTCAGAGGGACTGGGATGTTTGCATTGATGCACCACCTCCATGTGCCTGCAAAAGCCATACTGAGAGAGAGAGATGGATGCAAACAGAAACAGAAACCCACTGTTTAGGTCAAGCCTTCCAGGAGCAGAAAATTGTTAGGAACCGGATTTGTCATGCTGAGAGGAAACAAAAACAGTCACCATGTACAGTTTGTTTCTGAGAGGATGTGGTAGTAGTATAAATGCAACACAACTTGCATGTGACTGACCTGGTATGTTGGAAGTTGGAACAGGACCAGACTTTGCCCCCAATACATGGGTCAGTAGTCCTCCATCCAAGTATTCTGCTGTCAACGAATGTGGTGGTGATCTGTGGAGCTTCCGCAGACAAAAAGCTGCAAGTTGGATCAAACTGTCAGACTTGAACTGGCAGGACCACCAGGTGCATCTTAGAACAGCTCCACCAGTACTCAGTATGTGGCCTCGCAACAGTATTTCTCACATCCAAGATTAGTTGTTTACTTTCTCTCAACCTCACCCCTAAAACTAAAACTGGGACTGCAAAAGATAGGAGGCTACTAACAGCAACCTGACCTGGACCAATCAAACCATCTAGCCAATTAACAGCAGGTGTTAGGCTTTGCAGTGCATTTTGCCAGTCTCAGCATACTGTGCAAAAATGCTGGGTCAAAACCATTTTGCTGAGCCAAACTGGCATGTTTTGACTTTTCTTCATTCAAAATTTGCTGTAGAGTGCACTGGTGGAGCTGCTCTCACAGAAATCATATGAAAGGTTTTAAAACCTCAAATCTTGCTCACTTGCAACATGGCTACTTCAGCATAAAAAGGGTAGCTAGAAAAACAACACTACTTCTTGAGGATGGGAAGAGGTGTTCAACACAATGCTTTGCTTGTTTGTACCTGATGCAGGTGAAATTGATGGAGAAGCATTTACATAAGGGATCCCGGCGGCTCTTGCAATTCAACCAAGAACACAGTAAATACACCCAACAAAGAGTCGAGTCCCTGGAAGAGAGATCTGAGAACCATAATCATGACCTGCCTGAATTGGTTGATCTGATAACCAGAGGTCTTATGGGACCGGTGATTGACCAAACAAAACTGAAAACAGAGTTATCTAAGACTCTGCATGGTCTGGTTAGGGATGTGATGGCTGCTAGCCATGAACCTGGAGCCACAAGCACTCAAGGAACACAACTGAACAACAAGATGTTGAGAAAGTGGAGCACACCCAAAGGAAGCAAGGTGCAGTTGACTTCATTAAACTCATTGAAGGAAAAAGAGGAGAGATGAAAGTTTCATAGTACTTGTTGCATTCTCTACCATTTTGTAAGGTAGAGCACAAAAGCAGATCACTGTCTAGGTCCACAAATGTGTGTTGTGGGGAGGGGGAGGATCTCCACTCAGGACCGAGAACTGAACTATCAGAAGATAATCTTCATCGTCATGGAGTGGGATTTGCAGGTCACAGATCACCCCCAGCGAGAATGTGAAGAGGGAAGAAACATTGAAGCTCAAAGCAACTGTGAAACTGAAGACTGGCCTAGGCAACAAGATTTCAGTTGGTGCCTGAGCAACCAAGCAGTGACCAAGAGATCTGACCTTGAGTTTGGAGAGATAAACCTCCAGAGGGATCATCCACAGAATGAGAAAATGCCAGGTGATGTGAAGCAGCAGCCTTCTTCTACTTGGAGTCTCCAGTTGCAAGACAAGATTTTGGAAGGGGATTGGATCCCACCTCCTCACAGTGCAGTGATCATTGAGGAACTTTCTTCTTGTACATCAAAACAGGAGTGCAGCAACAACAGTAAACAAAGCGATGAAGGGGAGTGGATCCTACCTCACATTGCTGTGGTCATTGAGGAACTATATCCTTGTACATCAAAACAGGAGGGCAGGGACAGTAAGCAGTGTGGTGGATTGCTTGCTATAAAAGAGTTGGTTGAAAGCTCCAAGGTTGAAGAACAACAACATCACTAAGAAGCTTGCCACAAGGAAAATGTACAGCGAGTAGATTGTGCATCAGAAGCTGTCCTCAGAACTGCAGAGAGCACAAATTTAAGAAGTCAAGGAGATGATGGAGTGACCAAATCAGGAAAAACTTGTGCAAGAGATAGCCTGCAGAGCCAAGAGGAAAGTTTTCATTTAGCTCAGACCTGTACAACACACCAGAACATGGATATGGCAACAGGAGATTCTCTTTGCAGTGATGGGTGTACACAGAGGGACACAGTCTCAGCAGATCCCATAGGAGAACAAATGCCAGATACTGAAGATGTGACACTTATGATGACAACCCAAAAAATGCTCAAAGATGGACTACATACACATGAGAGAAGTCATCAAAGACAAGAGGCAGGAAGAAGCTCAACGGATGAACATACCAGAGTTGGCACCAGTAGAGTAGCAAGCAGAATCAAGGTTGATGGTGAAAGGCTCCAAGCTGACGAAACACAGGAGGTGAGCAGTACAAGTACAACAGAGCTAAAAGGACTTTCAGAAGCTCCAAAACCTTGGAAAGAGCTCTCTGCTGATGTCCTCAACAACTGCAAGGTTGAGGTAAAACCACAGAAAACCAAAGGGGATACTTGTCTGTCTGTTTGTTTGAGAACAAGAAGCCATGCTGCTAATAAAGAGCCTCACTCTCTTCGCTATCAACATGATGGAAATCATGATACTAAGAGCATGCTCCACCCTTGCAACAGTATTTCTCACATCCAAGATTAGTTATTTACTTTTTCCCAACCTCACCCATAAAACTGAACTGGGACTATAAAAGGTAGGAGACTACTAATAGCAACCCACCTGGACCAATGAAACCATCTAGCCAATCAATAGTAGGTGTTAGGCTTTGTTGTGCCAATTGCCAGCCTCAGCATCCTGTGCAAAAATGCTGGGCTAAAACCATTTTGCAGAGCCACACTGCCATGTTTTGACTTTTTTTCATCCAACATTTGCTGTACAGTGCACCAGTGGAGGTGCTCAATATGTGACCCTGTCCTGGAAATCTTGGATGGGGTACACGAGTCAAATCTAATGGATTCACTGAAAGACTACTGTGACCCTGAAAAAATGCACAACTTTCAGAGCCTGGAACATTCTAATAAACACAATCAAATTGTATTTATTGAAATCGTATTTATTGACTGCTCCCTGTTCCTAATTGGCTAGATAGTTTGATTGGTCCAGGTGGGTTGCTATTAGTAGTCTCCTACCTTTTTGCAGTCCCAGTTTCAGTTTAATGGGTGGGGTTGGAAAAAAGTAACTAAACTGTGGATGTGAGAAATAATTTTTCAGGATCGCATACTGAGCACTGCTGGAGATGCTCTAAGATGCAGACACATCACATGATGACTGCACATGTCTTCACACAATCTAAGATCTGTAACTATTGAGAGATTGCAGGAGAATCTGAATGCTGCTGCCCTTAAGATTCAAGCCAGATATCGAGAGTACTTGAGGCATCGACTGTTGAGGCTTGAGGATCGATGGAAGCAGCTACTTCAGAGGTTCACACACTCTCCAAAGAATGAAGCTACAGCACAAGAATCCATAGCTGGAAGCAACTATCAGTCTGCTCAAGTACCATCTGGAAAAGTTGCACGTAAACAGAAGCATGTGACTTGGAGAGGAAAGCACACAGCAGGAGGGGCATCTACAGACATGAAACCACAGGCTGCGAAATCTCAGATAATTCCCACAAATGGATGGCATTATATCTCACTGTTGATGCCAAGGCACTTGCATCATCATCATCAGAGGCAGAAAGAATGGAGGTCACAAGCACAAACGATACACAACAATGCTCAAGAAAAGTTTGTACCTTATCCCCAGACAAACGGATTGAGCTCTCACATCTGGTACTCACCCATCAAAGATCTGCTCCTCTCCAGCCTAGCTTTTTCTTGGGTACTCATTCCCCTTTTCACAGCTGTCTTACCCCTTGTTTGGCTGATGATGGCAGCTCACAGCACTGCATACGAGTGCCAAAGGGACTGCCTCCAAATCAGCTCATGCTGGTATGTGATATGCTTGCACATTGATATTGTGTGTCAGTTCTAGCACCTCATGGCAATGGCTACCTTGAGTGTTCTTGGCATATTCCTTCAAGGGTGTCCCTGAGTTTTAGCACTCCAAAAAATACAAGTCTAAAGTGATTGAGCAGACAGAAGAACTATCAAGGACTGATATGTTGTTGGAGTTGTCTTGCGATTTGACAAGCTTAATCATGCAGAAGTTGGCATGGGTTGCTGTGTACCTGCAGGCTGTAATAGCAGAAATCAAGAAAGGACTGTTGCATGTTGAGAATGTTGCTGATGCTCTTGAGCATAACCTTGCAAATTCTGCACTGGTACAACACTGAACACAAAGATCCAAATTATCAGTTTAAGAATTGAGAGAACCGCACTGGAAAAAAGCTCAGAAAGTGATAGCATCAAAGCTATCTCCATCCTCTAGTGGAAGTAAACTTCAACAATGATGTTTGCTCAGAATTTACAGTACCATGACTCCTGTTGCTCCAGTTTCCAGCATCAACAGATTTGGTGTAATTCAATGTGGATACATACTTTAAGAGAGGACTTTGTTGGATCAAGAGCACCTGATTGGCAGAGCATCCCAGGAGACAAGGGAACCCTGAGAACTGTTGCAAACAAAAGAATGAAACATACAGTTCATTTCATATCTGTCTATCCATGAATCAAACTCATCAGGCCAGGCCTTGAAGAATGACTGGACTTACCTATCCAACCTACAGACTTGGGGTGGTGTGTTCACCTTCATAAAACTAAAAAAAATGTGAGGAGAAGAGCTAAGTCTTCATTCATAGGAAACACAAATAACACAATCTGCTGCATTAGCTTGTGCAAGCGTTTGTGAACAGGATATCTCAAAAGCCTGAGAAAATGTTTGCATCCAAGGAAAGTCTACCCACTGAGTAAAACCCTTCTCAGGTAATCACCAAGCTCTGCAGTTGCCACCCACCTGTACCACACTGATCTTTCCTGCACTTGTGTGTCATTCCATACAAGATGCAGGTCTTAAGGCCACAAGTCTCAGGGACCAGGCTGTTATGATCAATGTGTCTCTCTTTCTCTTTCACCAATGAAATGATCCTCCTGTGAAGTTTGCACAATTCTTTCCTCACCTCCCCTTGGCCAAACACAATTGTTCTTCACCCACTACATCTGATCCAGACCAGAACTCTGGTTTTGCTTTGAAGTCCAAAGGTGGAAGTCAGAATTCTTAAGGACAATAGTGTGTTATATAAACAGATTTTACAGCCTGATTGATATAACAATATATCTTGGATGCAAGGAGTGCAACCTCCTGCAAATTGTCCAACTGCTTCTTATGCTAGATTGATTGTATTCAACAGCTGGATCAACTTTCTCTACCAATTTGCAAGCAACTTGGTTTTCCTAGATTTCAAAAGACTCAGATATCATGACGTCTTCTGTGTTCCTCGTCGTCTGGTTCTAGTAGGTGCTGCCTGCCAACCATCTGCCAAATCTTGCTCACTTAAATCTGCAACAATTTGACTTCTTGGTGCCACACCAGAGGTATTTGCTTGTTGATGAGCATGCTCTTCCTTGGGTAACTGCTCAAAATTTCTAGCCCGTGAAGATGCCACACCAGATGCCAAAGACACACTTTCTTGTTGAGGGACATTATCAACATCCATGCTATCTGCTTCAGTGAATTCTACATCATCATCATCATTGTTGTCGTATTCTTCATCATCTCCTTCAGTAGGCAGCTGGTAATTGCCAACAGCCAGAAAAAAATAAAATAAATTCCCTGTTCATTTCCAGTGAAGAACATAAACCCTAAACCTTAAACCCCCAAAGGTACAACAGACTTCTTGAGCTGAAGAAAATTCTTCAAGAGTAGCTCAAAACACAATGGACAGGCAGGTGACCATTGAGAAACTGATAAGCAGTGGGTGGGTGGTGAGGTTACTGATTTCATACCTGACGACTTTGAGCAACAGCAGGCTTGGACACTTCCTTTGCTGCTGCCTCTGAGAGTTGCTGCACGGTTGCATAATTGCCTTGCGTGCATTCTTCATGTATCACCATCAATTGCTCTGCCACCTGCAAACCAATCCCGCACCCACCTTCTTCACTGAATCTTCTCTCTATCTAGGTATCTCTCTGTTTCTTCTTCTTCTCTGCTCAATTGACCTTTCTCAATCTGTAGAATTTTGATTGATAGATGGTCACAATCTTGTCCTTGCTGAAACAGACCAAAAAAAACCCAGCTCCTTCTATTCCAACAATTCTTCTTCTTTCCTCACACAAACAACAACAAAAATAAAATAATAACTCCAGACTTGCATTGTCATAGAAACCCAATTCTCTTGTGGATCCAGAGAATATCAAGCTTGGGTTGAGAGAATCTTTGTTGGGCCACGTACCTCCTCGACACTGCCATCATCGGCAGTAGTATTGAAAAGCTCCACCAGATTTTCATCTAACAAGTTCTCAAGTTCATCAATGTAGCGAGGTCCTGTTGCAAAGTATGTGTCTCATCAGCCCAGTCAGTCAGGTTTGGAAGCCTTTTTTCTTGCAGAAATTGTGAAGATTTTTCTTGACAGATATAGATGATAATAATGACTCTGACAAATGGATTGCCAAAGAGATTGCAAAACAAAAGTAATGAAGAAGAAGAAGAAGAAGCAGATGGAATGAATACATGATAGAGTTTCTTTTGATGTGTGGATCTTGCCTTTAGATCGCGTGAACCACGACAAAACATCGCTTTGGAGTTGCTGTGCTTTGAGCTTGGAGGTGTGACCGCCCCACTCATTCTCCACAGCTAGTTGCAAGGCAGTCCAGCGCAGGAAGCAGAGTCTAATACCTTCCCCGAGCACAGCAACAGCTTCGCTTGTGAGGCGTCCAACAACAGTGGAAGAAGCAGAAGAAGAAGAAGTGGGCTTCTCTTGACCCACAACAGACCCACTCCTGAGCTCCATCACGTGAGTCCCTCTAGCTCTTGTTTTCGTCCGTCCCACACACAGACTCTAGATTTGTCACTCCAGAACTCCCTTTTCCAACACCCAAGTTCACAAAGCGCATAGGTCGTCTTGAGCGTGCGCATGTTGGGAGATTCTTAGGGTTAGGGCTAGGGTTAGGGTTTCAGAAGGTGTCCGTAGGTAGCAGCAGGAGTAGGAAGACGGAAGGAAGGAGTCGACAAGACGAGGAGCAGCAGCAGGAGGAGGAGGAGGAGGAGAGTGGGAATCCAGGAGGAAGGAGGAGCAGAGGAAGGTTTGGAGATTTGGAGAATGCTTGGAGATTATTAGGGTTAGGGTTGCAGAGGTGCCTGTAGATAGTAGCAGGAGGAGGAAGAAGAGAGAAGGAAGGAGTCGACAAGAGGAGTGTAGGAATCGACAGGAGGAAGAAGAAAAAGAAGAAGAAGAATGAGCATTGCGCAATAGAAAAAGAAAAACCCTGAGTTGGGTGGTGTTGTAGCGAGAGAACGGCGAGATGGGGAAGAGCAAGACCACAGGGAAGGGACGTCTGGATCGCTTCTACTATCTTGCAAAGGAGCAGGGATTCAGGTCTCGTGCCGCATTCAAGCTCGTGCAGTTAGACCGCAAGTTCCAGGTTCTGTCGTCGGCGCGTTCCGTGTTGGATTTGTGTGCAGCTCCGGGAGGATGGATGCAAGTTGCGGCCAAGAACATGCCGGTGGGGAGTTTGATCATAGGTATCGATCTGGTTCCTATCCGTCCCATCCGTGGAGCTATCACTCTACAAGAAGACATCACCACGCCACAATGCAGAGCAGCCATAAAAAAGGTTTTGAGAGAACGGCAGCATGACATGGTGCAGGTTGTCTTGCATGATGGCTCTCCCAATGTGGGTGGTGCATGGGCCAAAGAATCTTCTGCTCAGACAGCCCTTGTCTTGGACTCTCTCAAACTCGCAACCGAATTCCTGGCACCTGGAGGCACATTCATCACCAAGGTGTAATAACAAAAGAACCTGGAATTATCAATCCCTTCTTCTTCTTCTTTTCTTCTGTAATCCATTCTCTCTCTTTGTTTTGATGGAGATATACCATCCTTGTGCATTGTAGTCTCGATTACAGAATGATGGTCGATGCATTGTTTCCTGGAGCAGTTGTGGTTTCTCAATTACTGGATGGTTTTTGATGCTTTGTTTCCTTCTGCTGCTGAAGGGAGAAACCTGTGATGATGGATGGGTGTTGCAGGTTTTTAGGTCGCAGGATTACAATGCTCTTCTCTTTGCCTTCAAGCAGGTGTGTGCACTTTGAACCTTTTGTCCCTATTCCATTTGTTTGCCTCTTGGTGTTTTTCTTTTGTTATTGAGAGGGGGATTGGTATCAAAGGTTTTTGACCTTGGAACCTCACTCTCAAGCTCGTCCTCTGTCTGCAAACAAGCTCTTTTGCTGTATCTTTTGAGATGTGTCGGTGACAACAACATTTGTTTGGAAGGATTTTTTGCTAAATTTTGCTGCTGAAGTTTTGTTGTAGTTCTTTGTTAAGGTGAATGTTTGTCACACACAGCAGCAACATGCTGACATGCCACTTGTTCACTAAACTGATCTTTGTACATTGTGACAGTTCTTTGAGAAGGTAGAGGTGACAAAGCCTGTCGCTAGTCGTGCAACATCTGCTGAAATCTATGTGATATGCCTTAAGTACCGAGCTCCAGCCAAAATTGACCCACGTCTCCTTGATGCTCGCCATCTTTTCAAGGAGATTGTGGAACCCCCCAAGGTGTGTGTTTCACACAAACCTTTAGTAGACCATTAATTGCAGTCTTACACAAAACAGTAAGATGTGATTTCATGTCAGGGATTTGGCTTGTATTATGCTTGAGTTCTTTTACATCCTTAAGAGGATCTTGATGCATGAGCTGGTTCAGATGGGTGTTTGAGATTTGAAGGTGCAAGAAAAAAAATGCTCAGCGGCTTACTTTGTGCTATTTTTTTGGCAGGTGGTGGATGTGTTGAAGGGGAGTAAGCAGAAGCGGCATCGTGAGGGGTACAGTCTTTCTCTGGTCCTTCAAGTTCTGTTTTGAATTTTAAAGGACAGTCTCCAGATGTAACCTTACTAAAGCATCAAATGCTCTTGGAATATTGTGTCATATGTTGCAATTGTTGATGACAGTTAGTCTCTTGTCTAATGACCATGTTGGCCATGACAGATATGAGGAAGGCAAGACCACATTGTTCAAGGAAGTGTCTATGTCAGATTTTGTGTGGGCTGAGAAGCCATTGGATATGCTGGGCTCCATCACATCCATCACCTTCTCAGATCCTGGATCTGACTCTATTTTGAAGCATCCACTTACCACAGAGGAGGTAAAGTTGAAGCCCCTGTTTGTTCTCCAGTCAGTCTGTCTCTGTTCTTGACTTGGGAGGTTTTGTGAGAGAGAGAGATAGTTTTTGCTCAAACATGATTGCACTTGACTAGATCTTTGAAAAAGGCAGCAGACTGTCTGTTGTTTTGTGTGGCAAGGCATTTGAAGTGTGAAGTGTGAGAGATTAGAGCAGCTCCACCCATGCTCAGCACGTGGTCCTGCAACAGTGTTTCTCACAAACAAGATTAGTTATTTACTTTTTCCCAACCTCATCGATAAAACTGAAACTGGGACTGCAAAAGGTGGGAGACTACTGATTGCAACCCACCTGGACCAATCAAACCATCTAACCAATCAACAGCAGGTGTTAGGTGTTGCTGTGCCTTTTGCCAGCCTCAGCATCCTGTGCAAAAATGTTGGGACAAACCATTTTGCAGAGCCAAACCAGCATGCCTTGATTTTTCTTCACCCAAAATTTGCTGTACAGTGCACCAGTGGAGTTGCTCTTATGTAACAACCTCGGAGAAAATCTCTAGTGTATTTTTTGTAATAAGGCTTACAAAATGTTCCCTAGGGCAGATAGCATAATTTTATAATTTCCCTAGGGCGGAAGACATAACCCAATCAGATCTCTGAAAGGGAGGGAATTATTTCGTAAGGCATTGATTACCTCAGTTGTTATGCAGTGTAAGTACATGCTGTCAGGGAATTACTGTGTGGACCTTGGGCTCTGCCCTCAGTGCACACATTGTAAATCCCTGACAGCAGGGACTTACCCTATACAAAAGATTCTGGCTTGAATCTTACGAGTTTTCTTTGCACTATTTACATTGCAGTACTGTTGATTTTTTTCCTGGTGCAGATCAAAATTTTGTGCGAGGATTTGCGGGTGTTGGGAAAAAGTGAGTTCAAGCAGCTTCTCAAGTAAGGAGCTGCACATGTCAACAATTTGCTTGGTGTATGAGATATGGTGTTATATTTCCAAGAAGTAGTTTTGTGTTGACTTCTGGAGCTGATGTGTGTATGTTAGGGTTGTCTAATGACAGATGGGAGATCTGGTGGCACTAAGCACAGCCACCAATGGACAGATCTAGTGCTGCCATCTGTGTATGTTAGGGTCGTCTAATGATGTTGCTTGGTTTGTTTCAAAGGTGGCGTTTGCTTATCCGCAAGGCTTTACAACCCTCTGAAGATAAACCTGCAACAACGGAGACTGCTGCTGATGAGAAAGCAGGTGAAGAAGAGGGGGATGAAGATGACTTGGCCATGATGGAAGAGCTCACGGAAATTGCTCAAGCCAAGAGACGCAAGGAGCGGAAAAAAAGGGCAAAGGCGAAAGAGAAGGTCAGATCCTCTGGTTCCAGAACTTGATATGAACATGGAATCTGGAGCAGATCTTGATGGCATATATCCAGTTACTTCCTTTTAAGCTCAACAGCAGAAGTGGAGGTCAATGTTTGATAGTCTTTTGGATATGCATTCATGTTCAGGCAAAGGCACGGACTGCAACAGGGATGCAAGTGGATGTAATGGAAGATGGTGTTGCTGATACAGATCTCTTTGCCCTTTCAGCAATTAAGGTAGTGTACCCTATTCACTTTGCAGCCTTGGATTGGAGTAAATGGAAGATTTTTGAAAAAAAAATTTGGGTTGTTCTTCTGAGCTGTCTTGTTACTCCTAGTATTATACAAGTAAGCACATCATACATTTGTCACCTTATATGTGGTTTCTGAGTTGTCAATGCAGGCCAAGAAGGACTTGGTCCGGATTGAAGATGCTGGAGCAATTGAGGATGTTGAAGATACCTATAGCAGCAGTGATGAAATCCTGAATGGGGGTCATCCAAGGCAAGACCACTCTGATGATGACAGTGACATTGATCCTGATGAAGAACGTCAGAGGTATTCTTATGTTCCTCCCCTTTGTTCTTGTGATGTATTAGATGTAACAGGTAGCATTTTGTCTGGTTGGGTGGTGCTACTTTTTTATTGGCCCTGCCCTATGGGAAGAGACTTTGCATCTGTGTAGGATTGGGGATGCAACTTTGGCTTGAACTGGGAACCAATTTGTGGGTTACAGTTAGAGATCTAGCTGTACTCTGAAATCTAGAGATCTTGCTATCAGTCAAATTGCGCTCTCTTCCTTCTCTAGACCTACTTTGGGGAATTTTCGGAGGGTGCCATGATGCCGAGACATTTGGTTTTGTCCTTGTTCCAGTGAAGAAGTAATTTTTCTTTTACTAGTAACAGTAGCAGTGTTTAGTAGACAATTTGTGGCTTTTGCTCATCAGTCTAAGAGCATGCAGCGTTGGTTTGGGTGTTCTGGTGCAGATATGATCAAGAGCTGGATGAGTATCTGGAACGTGCATATGATAAGTATTGCTCTACAACAGATGGCAGCACCAAGCGCAGGAAACGGGCAAGGCTGGCTGGTGCTGAGGTTGATGGTGAGCTCTGGCAGGTACAATATACAAATTCTCTGTTACGTTTGTGTAGGATTTAGGGTTAGGCATCTATATTTTATTTTTCTTGGGATGTTGCAAGACTCAAGGTTGCTGTGTTGTTGGTACTGAGCTTTTAAAGTTCCATGCTTTGTGCCCACTGCAGGAGACTGAAAGTGGAGGCATGGATAAGGATGATGAGTCTGAAAAGTCTGATGATGATGAGGAAGAAAATCCCTTGGTGGTACCATTGGCTGAGAACCTAAAGCCATCAAAAGACCACCTAGCTCAGCAATGGTTCAGTCAAGATGTGTTTTCTGGAATTGATGCTGTTGAGGAGCTCAGTGATGATGAGAAGGTGAGAGGACAGGGTAAGAAAAGCAAGGGTTTGAAAGTGCATAGTTCTGAAAGGCTTGATGATGATGATGATGACCTTGATGATGAAATGGATGCTGTGATAACCGGTCCTACGAGCAACGGTTTTTCCAATGGTGATCACCATGTCACATCTCTAGTTGAGAATGATGACTTTGAGATTGTACCAGCCGAGGCAAGTGCCTCCAGTGACAGTGACACATCAGAGGACAGTGACCAGGACAGTGACACTGGTAAAGCTGAAATTTTGGCATATGCCAAGAAAATGTTGAGGAAAAAGAGCCGGGAGTCCATTATTGATGCAGCCTACAATCGGTACACTTTCAATGATGTTGGCTTGCCACGCTGGTTTGCTGATGATGAGAGGAAGCATTCACAGCCAATGAAGCCCATTACCAAAGATGAAGTTGAGGCGATGAAGGTACTATTTCAGAACTATCCACCTGAGACATTGCACCAAAGAGTTTGTACACTTTGTCAACTTCACCATTTACTGAAAATGAATGGCAATAGTTTTTCTCACTATCCTATGCCCCTTGTTTCTCAATCACAAAATGCTCAACTGAGGATTCTCTCCATCCACAGTGAGTGGTGGGACCTACTAACATATCATGACACATAGTTTCTAGTTTCTGAATTCAGCCACGTGAGCCTGAGTACATCAGTGTTGCAAAAAGCTATTCGGTCGGTGAGCTCTACAGGCTGTAGTCTATGTAAATCTACTATGAACTGCAGTTTGGTTTTTGGTTAGATCATAACTGATCTGTGCAGGGCTGTGTTGGTTTTTGAGTAGTTTATTCCTAATGTCATTGCTGCAACAGTGTCTGCTACTTATACCTGGCCTACAAAACAGCAACCCTGTATTGGTGGATGCCTTGATTGATGTGGAGAATGTCTGGAGTGTTTTTGCAGGCTCAGTTCCGGAGTATCAATGCACGCCCTGTGAAGAAGGTGGCAGAGGCCAAGGCTCGAAAGAAGAAACGTGCACAGAAGAAGTTGGAGCAAGTGAGGCAAAAGGCAACCGCCATTGCAGACCAGGAGGATTTGTCGGCCACATCAAAGAACAAGGCTATGGAGAGACTTTACAGCAAGGCATTGGCAGTACCCAAAAAACCGAAAGCACAGATTGTGGTTGCCAAGAAGGGGGTGGGTGCCAGGGGAGGGAAGGGCAGAGTAGTGGTTGATAGGCGTCTTAAGAAGGATAGTCGTGCTAAAGATACTGGCAAGCCTGGGAAGGGCTTCAAAGGAAGGGGTGGTGGGAAAGCTAGGAAATCAGGTGGAGGTAAAAAGGGACAGAAAGGTCCTAAAGCCAAAGGACCAAAGGCAAAAAGGTAGGGCAAAGCTATAGAATTCAGGAAGCCTCACTGAAGAGGAACACTGTTTTGGGCGGCCCAGATAGGAGATGCAATTGCCGTATGAGCGGACTCCAAAGAAGTGCTGGTACCAGAAAGTTTTGGTTTAAGGTTGCTAGACCTTGTTGAGCTGCTGTTTGCTCTGTGTGGTTTTATATTTGAATGTGAAATCTTCATCATAAGCCATTGTGGGCATGCTTGAAGATAAGCTTCTCTCCTGTTGTTGCTGATTTTGTTGCCGCAGAGTTACCGTCAAAATAGAGCAAAATCATTCATCACTTCTAGTAGTATAGGTATTCAGGGCATTCATATACTGGTAAACTGTAGTATTTCTCAAAGGGTATCAAGATATAAAGTAAGGGTCTTGATCAAGGTAATTAAGACAAATGAATGGGTTATAGAAATGCAAACTTAAGCAAAAAAATTTCTATTTTGAGCAACTGCACTGGTGCTCAGTATATGAGTTTGCAAATTGAAATTTGATGAACAAAAGTTAAAACATATGTTAGTTTGGCTCAGCAAAATTGCTTTGGACCAGTAATTTTGCATGGTTTGTGGAGGCTGGTAAAAGACACAGCAAAGCTTAACATGTGTTAGAGAAGAGTGTAATAAATATGATGTGATTGCTCCTGCCTGTTTCTGATTGGCTAATTGTAATGGTGCGTGCGGAGGCTGGTAAAAGACACAGCAAAGCTTAACATGTGTTAGAGAAGAGTGTAATAAATATGATGTGATCGCTCCTGCCTGTTTCTGAATGGCTAATTGTAATGGTGTGTGCGTTCAGGTGCTTTCCTATCATCAGTCTCCAATTTTAGTTCTATAGGTGGTGTTGAAAAAAAAGTAAATAACTAAACCTGGATGTTACAAAATATTTCTACAGGGTCACATATTGAGCACTATTGGAGATGCTCTTAGTCACCAAAACTTTAACAAATCCATCATAATGGTGAGCATTGCAAAAATGTGGAGAATGTGTAGGCTATAATACATTCAATTAACAAGAGTGTGAAGACATTCTTTTGTTGTTTCACTTTCATTTCTCATTTCAATGGTTTTTTCCATTACCTTTTGTCTCATGCTAGTGTGTTCCCCTTTACCTTTGGTAATTGATATTTTTTGTCATGCTTATTGTTTTGCCCATTGATCCAAGGGGTATTCACCATTTGAGTGAATATGTAAAGGACAAATGGTGTTATGTGTAATACTTTTGTGTTCATTGTTTGCCAAGTCAAGTTTCATGTGGTATAATAAACAAAATTGCATTTCAACCTTGCATTGTAATTTCCAAAAATGAATTTACACCTTTATGAACATTGTCATTTTTGATCACACACTAACTTACTTTTCACTATTCATTCTACACAAAGCAATGTAGCTTGAAAAGTGGTGCACAAAAGAAACACTATCACAATCATATGACTCAATAAATCCATTCCTCCTTTTGGAACAAAAATCTTTGGTTGCCTCCACAAACAACCTTATGATGTGTCTACGCCAATAAAGCTTGGGATACCAAAAGTCCAAAGGTCCCTTCCCAATGAGTTTTGTGGCATATTTTCATTATTTTGAAAAATGTCTTTTGTGAAAAAAAAAACCTCTTGGAGAATGGTGTTCTTTCAATGTAAAATGTGTTTTTCCAAGAAAACATTGAAACTTTTGCGAAATCAAAGAATGGGAAAAATATACTAATGTTTCTATTTTAATCATCATCATTATTTTTGTCAAACAACTAATTTGAATTGCTCTTCAAAAGATGCAACTACTTGTTTATTTCTAGTCAATTCATAGTGATGTGATTAATTACATCTCGATATCAACCTCTTCAGGCCCCCAATTTCATGTTTTTAGCTTGCTATGGGTAGTTGAACAATGATTTCTTGGCCTTGGGTAGTTGAACGATGACATGGGATACTAGCTAGTCAAGCTAGGACTTTTTAGGTCCTTTCATATTTTTCCTTGTTTTTTCTCTCTTCTCTTCTCTTCTCCTAGTGCTATCTTCAAATAAGCTATTTTCATATGCTTACATTGTTCAACCTCTTTAACTTGTAAAGCATGACTTGTTTTTGGACTTTCTTAGCACAAAGAATTAACCTTTGCATGAAAAGAATGAAGAGACCTAGGCTATCATCATTTTGTCGTAAAGATGACCTAGAGGACCAAATGTAAGGGTGTGATGTTAGACCCAAATGTAAGACCAAAAGGACCAAATGTAATTTCTTTTGGTCGATTAAGGCATATGATTGAAATACATTTGCACTTTCAGCTGACATAAAAAATGTCATAAGTTAACAATACTATCCATAAGTTGCCTCCTCCCACCAAAGGAAGCCCCTTAGTAGGCCCATAGTGGCTTGTTAATTTAGGTCCCATTCTCTCCCTTTACCCATCTAGAAAATAATCTCCATCAAACAAAGAAAGAACTTTATACTAGTGACAACGTTTATTTTCACCCAAAAAATCCTTGGCAGATTCCACATTACATCACGTATTATTTCCTCCACAATGACGATGGACATTGCGTTTTTTATGTGGGCTTTACATTTTTTGTAAATCTCACTCGACTTTCATAAGCCTTATCTCCCAAACAATGGATATATTGTGGTTCCCTCTCTTTGTGACTATTTCACGACCAAAAATAATAATTAATGAGAGGCTTTTACATTTATGAGGGCAAGGCTCTCCTGTGAAGGTGCTAATGAAATTGGGTGTATGCACAGCTTCACCTCACACAATTAGCCCTTATTCATATAAGTGTTACCCTTGTCCTTGGCCTTGTACACTACAACACTTATACGTTTGGAAAGCCTCAATAAGTGTTTTGTCAAACAAGTGTCCTCCCATCTTGTACCTTTAGAGTTGAGAGTCTAGACATTCTCACTAGGTATCTCTTTCAAAGGGAGTTTTGAAGGAGAAATGATGCATCACCACCCACACAACACCACAAAACAAGGTCCTGCCAATATTGTACATGTTGAACACCAAAACAATCCATTCCAATCTAAACAGTCTAAACACTTTCACCAAAGAAACCAATTCTCCTAATGTGAAACCGGTTCTAATAAGGTAAAAAAACTTCCACAAGTTGGATCCAATTCGATAGTCCTTGTCCCTACTACGGGCCACCAACAAAGATGCACTCAAAAGTAAAAACCATGACCAAGACTAGCTATACAAGTTTCCAACTAAAGTAGATGCAAGCAATGAGCCTTGACCAAAGGTGGGACTGAAAGACCAAGATCCATCGTCAAATTTCCCATTTCCAAAGAGTGTCACCTATATATTACTATTATTATTAGTATTATTAGTATTATTATTTTAATATTCTGATTTTGTAATGCAAATGAGGTGGTGATCTCCACGAGATGATTTAGCCAAATTTGGCTATAACTTTACCAAAAAAAAGAAGTATCCTTCAATATTTTAATACCATAGCCTAGAGTCAGCTTCCACATTCACAAGAGGAGTAATTAAATTTTTCCCAAGAGATTATTTACTTCTTTTTAAAAATTTGAAATGATTATTATTTCCATGATCTTCTACTATGATATTGTCATATGAGGAATGAAATTATTCAGATGGTGGTGGACTTGGGATGATATAGGTGTGGGACTTTGGATGATATGGGTGATGGGGTTGGGATGATGAGGGCTCTTTCATTTTTACTTTTTGTTTTTAAAAAAAATAAAAACTTCAGAAAAAGACAAAATAAAATACCTAAAAGTGGACCAATTTGGTCCACCTTGAGACATTTAGGGCTTAATAGATGATGATACCCAAGAATTCCGTCACAAATGATTTTTTTTTAAAAAAAAAGGTTTCTAAAGAGTATTTGAGTCCAATGTGGTGGTCAAGTGGCTATAATAACTTCAAAAAATATTTTTTAAAAATGTCACCACAAAATATAAGTTTTGGCAAATATAAAATTGTGTGCGTGTATCTTTTTGTGTTCCAAAAGAGAGCATTGACTTAAAAACATGATGCTAGCCAAAGTGGTGATGATGCATTAGGAAGATTGAACCAAATTTGGCTACCGCAAGCTAAATATGAAAGTAATATTTTTAAAACATTTTTGGCTACCTAATTGAACCATGTATGAAAATCTGGCGATTTTTCTTAAATTGTGGTCTAAGTACGGCTATTGAAAATCTCAAAAAGCTAGTAATTTTAGCCCATTTTAATTTTTAATATGGTATTTTTGGCTAAATATAGCCAGCAAGACTCGTAGGTGTGTGTCTATGTTTTTAATTGTTTCCACAAGAGAAAGACAGACTTGACTTAAGTTGAAGTGATGTTAGCCTACCCAAAAATGCCATCAGCCCCAAAAAAAAAAGGAAAAAGAAGAGGAAGATAGGTAGGTAGGTAGGTAGGTAGGTACTCGGTACGTACTTTCTTTTTCTTTTTCTTCTTTTTCTTTTTGATTCTTGTGTTTGGTTTGGTGGTCAAATGGCTATCACTTGTGTTAAACCTACTTACATTGCCAGAAAGAAGACAAAGATTGTGAAGAGAAAAAGAAGAGCGCCCTCCTCTCTCTGCATTGCGTAAGCTCTTGTGCACTTGTGTGCGTGCGTGCGAGAGAGAGAGAGAGAGAGCGAAGAGGGACGCGGACGAGGAGACGAGGGACGCTGGGAAGAGATGGCGGGATTGGTGGAGCAACTGCTGCAGCAGGACAAGGCAACGCAACTCGGGTTGGGCTTGGCGTTGGTGGTTCTCGTTGCCGCAACGGTTTACATTTGGTACTCCAACCGGAAGCCTGCAAGTAAGGATTTCTTCCAGTCAAGTCCCTCTCTCAACATGATCACGTTCTGAATGCTCTCTCTTTTTGTTCTTGTCTCCATTTAATCGTTGCTTGCGCTTTGTTGTTGAATAAGGATGATGATATCGCAACACATAGAGAAGATGGTCTTCTAGGAAATAAGACAAAGTAGCAAGAGACTAGAGCTGAGAATATGAGCATGAGAGTGGATTTCTTCAGTCTGTCCCTCTCTCAACATGCTGACATTCTGATTCTCTCTCTCTCTCTCTCTCTCTCTCTTGTCTGCATTTATTGCTTGCTTGCGCTTGTTGTTGAATGATGATGATGATGTTGCCGCTCATAGAGAAGATGGTCTTATAGGAAATGATCGAAAATAGCAACAGACTAGAGCTGAGAATATGAGCATGAGAGTGGAATATATGATCTGGTTTACATTCTGAATGCTCTCTCTTTTCTTTTGTCTGTATCTGTATTTACTCTGGGCTTGCACTTCTTGTTGAACGATGATGTTGTTGTTGATGATGATGATGATGGTGATAATGATGTCGCTGCACATAGAAGACAGTTGTGTAGGAAATAAGCCAAAATAGTGACAGACTAGAGCTGAGAATATGAGCATGAAAGTGGAATATATGATCTGGTTTCTGGTTATTGACAGTAGGTTTTAACTATCCAAACTTTAGGATGTGGAACTGCGATTTAGAAATCATGTGATAGAAATTGTGGATTCATATAAGGAAGACTGAAGTGCTTTCAATCTCCAGGGTTTAGAGCAAGTTCATGATGATTAGCTGATCAGATTCTGTATCTAAAAATTGAAAGCCAAGCAATCGGCCTTGCTCTGTGAAGGAAGGTAAAAACTCCAGTTCTTTAGAGTAGTTCAGGACACTGATACTTAATGTCTTTGGACAATAATGATGTGCTTCTTCTGCTTGGCAATAGTTTGTGTTTTGTTGAATAATTGCTACTCAGGAATATGGGATCTCTGGTCTTTATTGATAGAGTTGAAGCTGTCTTCTTGACAGATCCTTTTATGGAGTACAATGTGCATTTTATGGTCAGCTTTGTGAACGAAAGGTCAATAGATAAATAGAAAGAAAGTGGCTCTGGTAACCAGGAAGATAATGAATTGGACTCTGGTATCATGCAGCGGTGCTGAAACCTGACAAATGGCTGAAGTTCAAGCTGGCAAAGAAGGAACAAGTGAGTCACAACGTGGTGAAGCTGCATTTTGCACTGCCTACTCCAAAATCAGTGCTTGGTCTTCCCATTGGCCAGCACATCAGCTGCATGTAACCACATCCTTTTTGTTGCCCCCTGATCTGCTTCTTCTCTTGCACTTTTGGATCTTAAAACCTAATGATGGGTAGATATCTTGCTGATTCTTGTAACATAGGACGCTGATATCTTAGGTGTCAAGTTCAATGTTCTTAACAGCCCTTCTTGCATGTCTGGCTTCTGTTCAGTATTTTACATTTGTTTCCTGTGTAATCACTTGACATCCATATGTCCCAATTTGAAGTTTCTCAGCAGACTTAGTCACCTGGCAGATTGTCCCCTAGTTCCACCCGCAGATGCTATTCTGTCAGGCCAGTTCAAGGTCAGTCAGGATCATTGCTGTACACCAAACAGTCTTCATGCAGCACTATGCACAAAATCATGCATACATCTGTGAAGACAGCACTCACTCATAGTGGATTTGTAAAGTATCTCCTGCTGGAGCAGTATGACCTGCAGGTCCCATTAGAAGAGGTGATGAAAAAGGTAGTTTGCAGGTGAGTACTTTTGCATAGCCCACTGCTGATGTGGGGTTGTGCAGGTGTCTCCAGAAATGAGGACCAAAATTGTCTCCTACATAGTGTTCACAAATACAGCATAGAAAGTGCATATTTAGTTGCAGTAGTGTCAGAGTTCCAAACATTTCTGTAGTCAGCTGGATTTTTGTGCATTCTACACTATCCATGGGTCCTGGTTGGAAATGAATGCTACATATTGTATTCAGTTCTGAGTGTGTTTTGCTGCAGGGGATTTGACACTGATGGGGCAGAGGTTGTGAGGCCATATACACCAACTACACTTGACTCAGATGTTGGCTTCTTTGAGTTGGTTGTCAAGGTGAGAAGTCAAGCTTGTTCCACAGACAGCAGAGGCAGGACTAACTAATTTCAAATCTTTTCATCCTCTGTCTGTGTGCGAAAATTGATCAAACTTGATCTGAAAGTTGGATCTGAGGGTTATCAGAGTATGTTAGAGGTTTGTGATACTGTAGTAAAACATAGGCAAGGAATACAGAGAAGTACCTGTTGCTGCAAGTTGTTTTGTTAGCTTCTCTTGCAATGTCTTTCAATTATCACCTCCTCTTTTGTATGGGAAATCCTGGAATCTGACATCTCTTTAGATTAAACTGCGCCTCAGTCCTGTTCTTGTTTTGGTTTCTCTGGTTTTTAGGGGTGGGTTCCTCTTTTTCAGGCTTGTGTCATGTTGCTTTATGTTGGTAGATCTGAAATCTCTATACCTTATCATGGGGTCATCTTTCAATTCTGTTCAGGTTGACTCAAATCTAGGAATGGAAAACTTCTGATTTTTCTGACCAACAGCAATTGATAAATGTTCTGGCAGGTCTACAAGGAAGGTAAAGTGTCGGCCTACTTTGGCAGAATGAAGGAGGGTGATTACCTCTCTGCTAAGGGTCCCAAGGTATGACCTAGATGTAGCTTTTTAATCAGTGCTACTTTGCCTTTTTTTAATGCTCATCTGAATGTCATATGGTATAAGTTATGAGACTTGCCCATGTTAAAGGCATTGGTTTTGCAAACAGGCCTTGGGAAGCTGCATTAAAAAAAAAATTTGGACATGACCTTGGGTTTTCTTGAAGTATTTACTGGAGTTTTACATTGCAAGTTGAGATTTGAAAGCCTTTTGAGGCTACTGGTGCAATGTGTTTTGAAATCTTGGTGTGTGAGGTGTAGGGGCGCTTCCATTACAAGCCCAATCAAGTCAGGGCCTTTGGCATGATTGCAGGAGGAACTGGCATTACCCCCATGTACCAGGTCTGCTGCCCTCTTTGCTAACCTCTTCAAAAATGTTCTCCATCTTGTCAAGGAACGGATCTTAATAGTGTGCTTTACACTAGACACACTAGTTTGTTTCTTTCTGTAGAGGCTTGTCCTTTGCCACATAAGTGGGAAATCTAGAGCTATGAATGATGCCCAGAAGCAATGCATTATCCTACATGGGGATTTCCCATTCTTTGTGATATAGTAGAACAAGTCAAGTTCCAGAGCTCCAGAGTCCAGAGCTCTCAATCTGGGTGTCAATAGTTTGATGGTTAAAATTCATGGAGCCATTGTCAGAATGTAGTATGGGATCATAAGTCCCATACAGCACCAAATGAGCTGCTGCTAATATGTCTGTAAATGTGTCTGGTCCAGGTGGCACGAGCAATTTTGGAGAATCCAGAGGACAAGACAAAGATTTATTTGATCTATGCTAATGTCACTTATGATGACATTCTACTCAAGGTGCCAATTTATAATCTTTGCTGTCTTAATTTTGTTTTGATTAGTTCAGCCACTAGAGTCCACATCTCAGGTAGATTAAGGCCCTTCCTGTTCTCTTTCCAACTCAAGTATGATGCATGTCTGACACTCAAGTCTTTGTCCTATGACCAGACAATTAGAACAACTTCACACCAGGGGATGCCTAGGATTTTCACAGATAGTTGGGCTGGAAAAGTTCTGGAGATAAACCTTTTGCTAAGAGGCTTTGATTATTTGATTGGATACTAAGATGAATTAAATAGCCCTTACAAGTAATGGGTGGCTGTTCATGCAAGGAATCAACCCAGCAGCTGCCTATAGATGTGGTGTGGTGTGGTTACTTTACATTTCTTTACTGTTGGCACTATCTGTACTGCCAGTCATGGTATATGCTTGATTATAGGGGCAATTTGTATGACAGGAGGATCTGGACAGATTTGCATTGGATTATCCTGACCAATTCAAAGTTTACTATGTCCTCAATCAGGTAAAGTGCTTTCATAGAGAATTGCTTTGTTATGCCAAATGGTTGTTTTGCACCAATTTGGAACTAATTGCTACTACTATTGACATTGACTTGAGATTTATGTGTGAAGCCAGGCTTTCCTTACAACCCAGATTGTTGAATTCAACACGGAGTTTAGAATGCTATGGTTGTTCTCAGAGAGAGTTTCACTCCAGATCTGATTGCAAATAATGTTTGTATCTGCCTATTACTATCCCATGGTCATGTCACTGTTATCTGTAACTGTAGGGATGACAATGCCATGAGTTTCAACCAGTTTGTACTAGCTGGTTTTGCCAGCCTGTCTTGGGCTGGAGTGGTTATGAACTATTTTAAGTGCAGGAATCATTAGGATCAGCTACATAGCCAAGCTTGGTTTTTGTTATCATATTGGATATTGTTCATTTGCTAAATGAGCTGTGTGCAACCCATTTAGTTAATGTTGGTGAGGTTAAACACAACATGAGGATGGATTTTCACAAGATGGCATCGGTTTGTGCAGCCTCCCGTGCAATGGAATGGTGGTGTTGGATATGTCTCCAAAGGAATGGTGGAGGCTAACCTTCCCCCACCAGCTGATGATGTCCAGGTAATATATGCGACCCATCCACCTACTTCCAATGGGTACTGTGATATAGTTTCTTAGCCCAATTCTATATTATTCTGAGATGGCAAGAAGATTCAGTGATATTTTTCTTAACTTTTGCTTAATGGTAGGTTATTTTAGTCCATACACAATTCATAATGTATTGATGGTAAAGATTCCTCCTTTGACCTGTTGCACTTGGCGAATTGGTGGGGGTAAACTAGGGATAAATCAGAAGCTTATTCTTCCCCTTCCCCCCCACCTGGTCATATTGGCTGAAAACAATATACTCCTGATCATGTACACTTTCAGGGGATGGGATATTTAATCTCCTGCAAATTAGAAAATGAGTAGCTATGCCATAAGGCGACATCATTCAAATACAGTTTTTTTGGATAAGAAAGGTTGAGACAAAATTGTTGAACAGTTGCCTGAGTGACAATTTGTGTCTCCAGATTTTGCGGTGTGGACCCCCTCCCATGAACAAGGCAATAGCTGGCCACTGCGATGCTCTTGGTTACACTAAGGAAATGCAGTTCCAGTTCTGATTCTGTCATGAAGGAATTGTGGATTTTGGTGATTTTGATGTGTTCTTGCAAGATATGCTCATGGCATTGATTTGTTCCGGAGCTATGGAATGCCTGTTCCAGAGCTGCAGTCACTGTATTGTGAGGTATGAATCCCAATTCTTTGTGTGGATTTTCCATTTGAATTGCCATTGTGAGGCCCTGCATTTGGCAATATGAGTGAAATTTGGTTCTGGACTCTTGAATCAGTGAATGTCCTACTTTGTTATTGATCAATTGATAACCTGGGACTCCATATTACTGCTTCGTTATCAGCCTAGTCAGTTAATGGCTAAATGAAATGTAGCCTGATCAATTCTGAGCAACCAAGTTTAGAACTGGTTCCAACACATTCAGCTAAAAAGGTCAGAACTGAAGGATTGAAGAAGGCATGCCCATATGCTTTGTCAAGATCATTTCAAAAGTAGAAGTATAATCAGGTGGTTAGTTTATACTCCCCTTACAGAGCTGCCACTATGTATTCCTTTCAAGCCAGGATGAGGACAGCTTGCAAATAAGAGATATTGGTTCTGAACTTGTTTCAATACCATGGGTGCAACAAGTCACTATACAGATTAATATTTATGCCATTGTAGTACCTATCAGTATACAAAAGTCACACATGCTTTGCATATTGTTTCATGTTCTTGAGTAATGCTCTTTCTTCCTGTGACATTTGAATGGGTTGCAAGGCTTCGTTTGTTTTAAGGGTGTGGTGGCCATCCACTCATTTTATATATTGTTAACCTGCATGCTAAAGGCTCTTCTTGTCATCTTTTGTTTTAAAATAATTTTCACTCTTATTGTAATGCTTTTAAGTTGCTACTAGTGTTTTTGTTTTTCAAGTTTCTGTTTCCAAGTCAGTGGTGAGCATCCCAAGAGGGATGGAGTGATAAATGTCAGTAGTTTTGCACAAAAAAACTCTGGTTACAAGCCTTTGTCTTTCAGGGTTTCAATGTAAATTCATCTATCCTTGTTCTCGAATGATAACTTATCATCAAAATCAATCAACTGCTCAATTAGTTGAACTCATCTTCTCACTATCTCCTTAGTAGGAACAACAAATTATGGTGGTTCCAATCTAGGTGGTTTCATGTTCCTTTTTCTGAATCACTTTCAAAGGGATTATTATTGTGGTTATTGAATGTTTGAGAGAGAATGGAGGGATGTTTGTTTGTGTGTTTTTGATCATGCTTGCTTAATGGTTCACCTACTAATTGGAACTTATTTTAGCTTCAGATTAGGTAGTAATGAAGGGAGTCAATGGAGAGGAATTTTTCTTTTGCTTTCTTTTATTATGCACATAGCCTCTTCTTGAGTTGCAAGTGGAGTTGCACACATGTTGGTCCTTTTGAAGATGAGTCTATATCAATGTCTTGCCATAAGTGACTAGACCAATAAACCTTGGCTATTTGTTCAACACATTCATGTTAGAGAAAAAAGATATTGGAAGAACTATTTGTTGCAAAGTTTACTTTAGTGTAAATACATCATGTAACTAGTTTTCTTCTTTTCAATTGTTCTGATGTAGTTATAGTGGTGATGAACCATAAAATGATTTAACCAAATCTAATGATAAAGAAAGATGAAGGTTCCAATTGCCAACTTTTCTTGTGCAACTTTCATACAAAGGATGAACAAAAGTCATCAATTCACTCCTAGACAAAACATTTGTGGAAATAGACAAGCCATTCAAGTCACGTCTAAGGTTAGTGAATTCATACAACAATTAGTTCAGAACAAACTAAAATCAAAAGCATTGAAACAAAAACAATGGAAGACTAATCCAAGGCTTGGTGTAGTGAAATTACATGCCAATTTGTGGTGGAAGATGGAGTGTACAAGAAACTGATTTAGGTAGTCAACGGAAGGAGTTGGCTAACTATATAGCAAGGGGGTCTAGAGGAAAAATGACAATTTTGGTAAAAGACAGATTTGCTCCTTTATCGTGGTCCCAAGCTCAAAAACTACATCGTCTCGTTGAGGTTGAACAAGGTTACTAGACCCAAATTCTAGACACTTTATGCTTTGATGATGCTTCACCAATAGACTCACCCTTAAGCACTATTGTAAAGGAGGATTGGGTTGGAATCTTTGATGCTACAAATGACAATGGGCCATTTGCCTTGTTTAGGAATGTGAGAGCATCTCCAGAAGTGCTCAGTATGTGTGACCTTGCAAAAACGTTTCTCAAATCCAAGTTTTAGTTATTTACTTTTTTCCAACCCCACCAATAAAACTAAAACTAGGATTACAAATACGTGAGAGACTACTAATAGCAACCCACTTGGACCAATCGAACTATCTAGCCAATAGGAAGCAGGGAGCAATCGATAACTATGATTTGACTATATGTATTAAAACTCTTCCAGGGCTACTCCAGGGCTTTGTGCATTTTTCTAGGGTTACATTAGTTTTCTAGTGGATTCAATGGATATGATTGCTAAACTTCATTCAATATTTTCAGTGGAGGGCCATGTACTGAACACTCAAGGAAATGCTTTGAAGGCCAAATTTCACTACTTGACCTCCCATTGACCACTCCAAAACACAAAATTGTAGTGCAATTAGGCATTTTCACTCAAGATTCAAATATGTTCTGTACTCTTGAGGAGGAGAGGAGGCTCCCATGGTTTTCACAAAAGGTTAGGTTAGGCCTAGTTTCCTATGGTCCTCTTAAGAAGCTTTACTTTCTTTTTTATGGTAGATTAGATTTATTTGAATTTGACCTTAATCTTTGGACATGGCAAGATAAAAACGCCTTTAATTGACTATACAACAACCCAAGGTCAAAAATTCTTGAGAAATCAATGAAAGTTTCAAAAATCTTTGAATGTCAAGTGGCGTCATTGACCCTTCATGACTTCATATATGAATAGATCACTAGCTTGTGGCTTTTTCTGGACTCTTTTGCACCATGCAATTCCTATCAATCATTGAGCCAGAATGGATCCCACTTTGGTTATTAGTTGCCCATATTGCCCACCACCGATTCCTAAATCTATTTTACATAGATTTTAGAATTGTTTGTGGACTCACAAAGCATGGGATTAGGCAACGAGCATCCTCAATTGATTGGAGCCATGGTTGGGGAGGAATGGGCCCTTACATGCTCTCACTTGGCAACAATCAATACTAAGCATATTGCTTCTTAACAAGCCTCATAAGTTCAAATATAGTGTGGAACTTATTAAGAGGAATGAAAACGTGAATTATTTGTTTAGATTATGATGATAAGGTTTTTAAGTTTGAAGATTGAAGTTATGAATAAGTACAACAATTAACTTGGGATAATCTTCTTGACTGTGGCATAGTAGCTTAAAGGGAAACCCATTGAGGTATAGGAAATGCCCTTAAATATAAGGAAGACCTACTAGATAACTTTAATTCTAAGTGGGGTTCTTACTTGATTATTTGTGACAAGTGGTAGCTATACACTAGTTGACATTACATTAAACCTCTTAACAATACAATTTTTCACTAATTTCTTGCCACCTAGCCTTGGGAGGTTCCTTCCATTCCCTAGCTTGGTTGATTGTTAGGTTCCCTTTTGTAATGGATTTTTTTTTGTCTTTGTTATCCTCCCCCCCCAAAAGAAAAAGCTTACTTGCTAATCAAAAACTTGGAATAACACTTGTTGGGATTGACTAGATAAGAAAAAATGTAATAAGAATACATTCAGGAGCTCCATTAACAACTCAAATATATCAAAGCTAACTTAACTAATAATAAGACTCCTCTTCCAACCTTTAACAACCATCCTTTCAAAAATGTTAAGAAGCTAGAAGAATTGTTATGGCCAATGATTAATTATTTATAGCTTCTTTGAATGCACTGGTTGTGTGTAATGAATTCCTAACAAGTGATCTTGAAGCAAGTCCCTAGTTGCGAATTGTTTTGAACAAATAGGAGCAAACTAATTTGGTAACTTATTAGTGCATTGTTCTCATGGTAATCTTTGTTTACTTTTGTAAAAAACCCTTTGCCAAAGCTACGAGGAACAATTGCTAGGATAATCATTTAATGGCAATACATGTCTTTTCCCTTAGGAAAGCTCCAAACAACAAATATGATTGGGATTTGCATTTCTTCAATGTGGTTATCAACCATTCAACAAAACAACTTGGTAAGGACCAATTTGTGTATATAGGAGAGCCCATGATAGTTCCCAAAACATGAAATTGACTTGTTGAAACTCTTCTTGGTTGAAAAAATGATGGAGTACAATTTGCATGTGTCATATGATGTCAATCATAGTTTCACATTTGACTATTTGGACCTTTTTTTCTACTTAGTATTCAAAAGCCTTTGTCTATGTTGAAAAAACATTCAAGTTCAAGTTTTTTAATACAAGCAAGTAAATTCATATGCAAATCTTCTTCTAAACCCACATGACAAACATGAGTTTAACAATATACAGTTAAAGAGGATGTGCTGCCAAGACAAACGGCATTTGGGCGTGCATTCAAGGTAGAACATGTGCCCACTTGGATTAGGGTTACTTATACTCTATTAAAAATGTTTAAAAGCATTGGTTACACTATTTTAAGTAGTGTTCTTCAAATTTGAAAATTATTTGAAAATATTATATATTCATTAGATTCATTTCAAATGAGGAAGTTGAAGAGTGAATAAAGTTGAGGAAGTTGGACAAACTCAAACAGGACAATGGACAAACAAACCTAGGGAAATGAGACAATCGATGAATGCATGAAAATTGAGATAAATGGATGAATAAAGAGAACAATATATAAATCCAGGAATCCCCATTAGCATAATTCTTTACTTTTCCAACCCAAACAATTTACCCTCTTTTCCCAATTAATACCTTTTTCATCCACCTTCCCCCTTTCTGAAGGTCCTTGGATGAAATTTTCATAGATGCATCCATTGATAACTTCCTAAACTCTGCCAACTAGCTCCATGTTCATCCTTTATAATTTGACCTGGGTTATAAATTATAAAAGTTGGGTATTTGATGAAGTGGTATAAAATGCTCTGCATCACATTTGAATCCTCTGTTGCTTTCACTCCAAAGGTCACAATCTTAAGTTAGTGCATTGCATGCATGTCCATTTGAAAATCATTCAAATTTCATCCAAACAGACAGACACATTCAAAAAAAAAATCCAGCAAAAAAACTTGTGTGTAGGCCATGGTTGTCCTCTAAGAACATTGAACTTGTGTGCACTCTTTAATACCTACAATATGCTTTGGTGCATAGAATGGGCCAACAAAATGAACCAGCACCCACTAGCACACCATGAAGGATGGATGGTAAGAGGTCAAGAAACAAGTTTTCTGTTGGGTTCCAGTTCCTTATCTAACCATGGTTAGCTCTATTGCTTAGTTGGTTTTGTTAGTGGCAGATTGTTAATAGGTAGTGGGGTTGTTTATGAACTAGATATCCACTCAAGTTAAAGTTCATCCACAACTGAGTCACAATGGGCACATCCAGTGGACGGTGTGGTGGTGGGTGCTGTGGAAGGAGTATGAGGTCGGGTTTTCAACTGTAACAGCCCCCACTTCCCCACTTATAGTGGTCCAATGACTGACATAAACCAAGAGTGTGCATTGGCTACTTTTCAAAGGGGGGCCGTTGGCCGGTGCATGGCCACCCTAGATGAGTGAGTTTGGCCGGTGGCTTTTGGCCGGTGGCTGGTGGCCACCCTCATGCTTTGTCACTAGAAGGACAAGGGGGGGAGGGGGGAGAATGGTTGGTTTTGTTTTCCAACCAACCCATCCACATGGGCTTTCAGCTTTTCCAAGGGGGAAACAACAAATGTGCCGACCATAAACAAGGTGAGGGGAACCTTTTCTATTATACCCAAGGAAACTTGAGGAACTCTTAAGGAACCTTTTCAATTGTTGTAGAGAAAAAAGTGGAGGAAGCTTTAAGTAGTTATGCTTTAAGTAATTTTATTTAGCTATTTATTTATTTATTTATCTATTTATTTATGGAGTTTCTGACACCCACCCTTGTTGACACATGCTGTTTTTAAAAATATTTTCCTCTTGAACAATCATTTACCTTCAAGTCAATGCATTGAACTACCTATAATATCTTTTCAACTCCTTTTCATTGTGTTTTTTAGGAATCTCTTCATGTAGCCTAATAGAGTGTCCCCAGTGGTGCTCAGTATGTGACCTTGCACAATAAATTTCTCACATCTAAGTTTAGTTAATGACTTTTTTTGCAACCCCACACACAAACAGAAACCAGGACTGCAATTAGGTGGGGGGACTACTAATAGCAAACCACCTGGACCAATCATTATGATTGCCCAATCGAAAACAGGGACCAGCATTCAGATCATATTTATCACACTCTTCTCTAAGAGGTGCACACCTTTGCACCTTTGCTGCGCGTTTTACCAGCCTCAGCAAACTGAGCAAATATGCAGGAGAGAAACCATTTTCCAGAGCCAAACCGGCATATGGTAGCTCTTTTCCATCTGATTTTAGTGTGCATACTGAGCACTGGTGGGGATGCTGTAAGTCACCATCATCCATAGCAAGATGTAGAAAAAGTAAAGATCCTCAATAAGAAGATTTAGCCAAATCTGGTTATAAACCAGATATGAAGTACAAATCTTTCATTGACCTTTTGCATATTCATGGCTACACACTGCAAACATGACAATTTGAAGATTTTGATTGATTTGTTTATTTTCCTCAATTTTGAGGATTTGAAACCCTCCAAAATTTCTTCATTTTCAAAAAGTTTGATTTTATTTAGGTTTAGTTGTTTTAAACTTCAGATGCAATTGAAAATAAGGATTACAATTGACATTTTTGTATTTATCATTGGCCTTTGCATAGTTAACATATATTTGGTCATGCAAATTTTTTGGAAATAATTATTCTCAATATTTATTTGCTTGCCATATGTGCAAATGTTGTCACCCATCCAAAACACCATAATTAGTTAATTGTATGCCATGGATACTAGTTCATGTTTCTAGCCAGCCACACACCGCATGCTTTGGCGTCGATTAGGGTTTATCACATCCAGCATATAGTCTTTGATTTTCCCCCATCCCCACCCATAAACATGAAGAAGTGAACATGAAAAATGATAGACTATTTAAATATCACCATCTTGGAAAATCATTATGGTTGGCCAATAAAAAAATTAATCAATTTTCTTTTATTGGCCTTTCCTTTGTGAAAGGCACATATCCATGGGCTCAAATTGAGTTTCACACTACTTGATTGCCACTTATACTTTCATCCAAAAAATAGTGTTTATACCATTTTGATAGTGGTGGGTATTAGCTCCACATATACCCCTTATCCCAAATGCTTGTTGTAGTGCTTATTGCATCCAAGATCACTTTCTAATTGTTTGCCAACCTCAATTCATAAACACAATAACAAACAATAAAAGGTGAGATTTAAAAATAGTCATTTGGACCAATCATTTAATTTAGCCAATCAAGAGTAGTTATTATATTATGTAGTGCCATTTACAAGCGTTCAATCATATGCACATAGGCTAGTTGAAAGTCAATTTATTGACCCAAACTGAAATAAACTTCATTATCATAATACTTTTTAAGGTTCCACAATAATAAAATTACTTTTGAAAATATTAAATCTTAAGGAAATTATTTCTCTTAAATGATGAAATGTATTAAGGAAATTCTTACCCCTAATGTCAAAACCCTGGGAACAAGGTTAGTTTTTTTTATGGTGCCTAAATTCTCTAGGTCCACACAACTTGATTTTTTTCTCTTTTATAATGATTAGGGTTTGATGGTTGTAAATATAATGTTTTGCATGAGGTTGTTGGGAGCAAAGTTGAAAAAGAGAGTCTCTAAAGGGGAGTCACAAAAGAGAAGACGGCTATAGAAGGTAGAGCTTGGGAAGAGAGTTATGGAGATCAAAATAGAATAAGAGGAGTTGAAAATGTAGGTTTCTCAAGTGGAGATGGCAAAATCCATTGTTAAAACTTAGAGATGAAAAGAGTAGATAACCTTGGGTGTCAAATTGACAACATTGAATGAAGAACTAAAAGAGGAACAACAATACTATGATTCAACATCAAGGGACCATGAAATGAGTTCCCTCTCTACTTGAAGCTCCAAAAAGAAGGAAGGTGATGATTGAGATGATTTGCATGCAAAAACTCCTCCGGGGCAAATGGAATGAACAATAAACCCATCTGGGTCTGGTGTATAGGGAAGGGCCTGTTATTAGCCCCAGTTTATTGCCCTTCAATCAAACCAACCTAATAGATTCGTAGAAAATAAGTGTGTAGAGAAAATCCACTCTGATTTGAAGGTTGGGTCATTGGTAAAAGGCCGTGGGTTTCTCAACTCCAAATTAACATTGAAAAGGGTAAGACTTGAGGCTTCCGGTGTAAAATGCAGTTCATGGTTTGAAATTCATGGTCCCATGTGAAATTATGGAACTAGGTAGATTGTTATGCAAAGGGTACAAGTTGTCAAGCTCAATGCTTCCTCCTTTAAGTAAAATACTTTGGATACAGTGATGTGCATATCATTTTGCAGAATAGATGTAATGGATATTGATTGGTTAGCTCTTCGTTAAGAATGAAAGAATATGTGAAGTAAAAGTATCTCAACTCTTGAATTCTTCTTGTACATCTGACATGTTGATTGTCTATCTTGTTTTGTCTATACACTTGAATTGAGCACTTCTTATTTTGTCATTAGTTTTTCAATATTGATTATGGATCACATTTTGAATAAATTTATGCAAGATTCAAGCAATGAAAAGAGGAGTTGATGAAGTTGAAAATTGATAGGACATATTCCCCTTTGAAGATATGATTTGATTTTGTTCAATAAAGTATTGAAGTTTAATTTCCTTTTCTTAGAGAGGCTCCATCCATGTTGGGTATCTAGGCTTGTTTCAATATTTTGGATTTATTATAACATATTCATATATCCTAAGCTCCACCCATAAACTTGAAAGTGTGACTTTGAAAAGGATGAGATTGTTGATAACAAAACAAGTGGACCAATTAGACAATTTGACCAACGAATAGGAGTGAGAGATTGTGCCATGGGGACCAATCAAACAATCTAATCAATCCATAGCAAGATTTGAACTATGCAATGGCCTTTTTCAACCATCACATCGTGTGCAAGTATGATGTCTCAAAACCATTTTAAAAACCAAACCGACACAAGTTTTTATTATTGTACATCCAAAAGATGCTCCCACAATGTGTGTGGGGCTACCCTTAGTTCAAAAATTGTTTTAAAATTGTTTTCTCAATTAGAAGACCATTGGAAGACCAGCTGAAACTCAACAACCCCGTGCAAAGACTGGTAGAAAAAATATTGCCCATCAAAAAAGGAATGGAGACTGTTTGTCAATTAATCTCATCATCCCAACTATTATGTTTTATTTGTCAATTTGAATTCTCAAAGAATGGTGAAACTTTGCTAAAAGAAACACGTTTGACACTTAAAAAACACAACCCTTTTTCCAGTAGTTTTTTTTTTCCTCAAAACAAATTCACTGACTGTAGTTGCAGAGTTTCAAGTACCATTCATTATGTGCAATCAAATCCATGGAATGGAAGAAAGCATGTAGGGTTTATTAAGCCTTTAAGACAAACTTATAAGATGTACTCTTCTTAGTAGCCTTTGATGAGGATCTAGATCAGCAAACTGGCTTTCTTCAACAGTATTTAGCTTGCACAGCTTAGAGAAATTTCTTTGTGTATTTGAAGACACCTTGTGTCCATGAATATCCCTCCTAGAATTTTGCACCTACTCCTTAAAGAATGGGAGGTACATTACCACTATGGGAATTTCCCCTAAACTTTTAGTATTTAGTTCAGTTTGCAGGTGGGTGGCAATTCTGACCAAGTCAGTCTTGAATTCTATATTACTAATCATGAGAGCTCTCAAACCAGGATATGGCACAGTCTCTCTCCTCTAAATTGGAACTCATTCTTTAATCTATGCAAATCCTATATTCTACTTTCGACCACGATGGTATTCTAGTTCACTCCACATTGCACAGCTATGCAATAGATTCTTGCAAATGGCAAAATAGCCTCCGGATGAATGGTTTTGAGGGGCCCTCTGGGACACCCTTGAAACAGAAACAGAGAGTCACTCTTGTAGTAGTACAATTAGTAGTAGTAGTGAATTATGACCCACAAAGAGCAATCACTGGAGCCAAGGGACTGAGAAGGAGAGGAGGGAACTGTAGTGTCCATGTGACAGACACGATTGAATATAGAGAGCACATTTCTTAAGAGATGGGGAGTTCCTGAAGTAACCGCCTGCTTGTGGCAGAGCAGAAGCATGCTTATTTCAGGAATAGGGACAATAGGTAATCAATCACCATGTATCATGAGAAATGATTCAACATGCATTCTGCTTTTCAAAATGTGGCTTCCTTTGCACAAGAGAAAGTCTGATGAATACAAGTCCCCTCCAGATACATTAGAAATTTTTATCTGCCCCTGCTTTACATGCATATGAGGAGTGTCCTGCAAGCTTTTCAAACATTGTAAAATTTAGTAAACATTTCCAATTAGGCTAGTGTGTGGAAGACAAAAATTGGAGGTGCATGTCAAATGGGTTGTTGGAATAGGTTATAATTGGATATTTTGAAACTTGTTGAAGAAGTTAAGTTCCAGCTGGATTCTACCAGATTCCTGTACATGCCCCACCTAGATCTCCTCAGACATTGGACCAATTATGGATCATCTCACCAACATACTCTCAACATACTAACTACAATTGTGCCCACCCAAAAGCCATTCCTGTATTTTCTACCAAAATAATAACTTGGCATTTTGGTGAAGCTTCTTTTGTTTTTCCAATTTGAGGTAGGTGGACTTGCAATCATCCACAAGAGGAATGAGCCAAATTTGGTGGTTAGAGGTCAGATAGTAAAGTAAGTCTTTTTTTTAGGATCCTGCTTTGTTTTGAAGAATATATTGTCTAAATATGGTGACTTCAGGCTTTTTTTTTCCTCCAAAATCTATGGCAACTTTGCTGCTTTTTCCCCTAAAAAAGTCCTTTGTACCCAGTCCTTTGTGTAAAATTTTGACACCCAAAAAAACACACTGCTTTTTTCAAGCATTTGTTATTCAAGGTTAGCTATCCCACATAAAATCTTCATCAATTGCAACTGATTTTTCAATCCACATGTGGAATTTATCATATTTCAGATGGATGACACGAAATGGGGTTTATCACCATTCTTGGATAAAGAACTCCCTAGGGAATCCATAAGTTTCAGGATGAGTTTACAATGTCATGTATCAGGATCACCTCATTCATGTAATGATATAGAATTCTTATAACAAGATATGTAACAGCAAACGAGTGCATAGAACAAAGAATTCTCCATAACAGAATCAAAGGGGAACACTACCCAAGATGTCTAATAAGCTGGCAACTCCAGACAGGCAGGCATGAGATGTCTAATGAGCATCTGTTAAGGCAAATGCTGGATGGCAACTTAAGATGCTGCTAAGGAGACAGCAACCGACATTGAGAGAGAGAGTTCAGAAAGCAATATCTTGTTTACAAGATTCCATCATTCTGCGATGGCCAGTTGTTCTGTGACTGATCATTCTGAAGTTTGAACGTTGGCAAAGATCGATCGAACAAGTATGTCCTGGCCTCCAAATTCTCCCAACCAACTAACTACAGCAATATTATGTGAACAATTATATTTTGTGTGAAGAATTTTTCATTGAACCCGACATTTTATGAGTCCAGTTTTGTGCACCAACCTCTAGAGGTTAAGGCATAGGACTAATATTGTACATGCTAGTTGGGTCACTATTTTCAATGTGAGTTTCATTGTGAAAGGCACCTAAAACTTTTGCAATCCAATGTAAAAGTTCCACTCTTTTTGGGTAGTGTACCTACATTAGGGGCGAGAGGACCTTTGATCTGTAGGGGTCCTCAAACTTCACAAAACATATCTCTTTCACACGAAACCACAATTGGTGCACTGGGATCTTGACATTAAAAATAGGGTCATGCAAATTGATATAGGCTCAATTCTCCAGACCTGGAATAGCTGATGTTTGAAGTGGACCATACCAATTGACTCTATTTATACCTCTAACCCTAAACCATGCCATAAACCCACTAGACACTTTTGTCATGGGGAAATGGTCTTCAAGTGTCTTTGGGTAGGTCAGAATCTATTTGAAGTAAGACCCTATTAGCATTTCTTTTTGTCTAATGAACTCCAAGTTGCAATGACCACCAAGTTTATTGGGATACATAGTCTGCAATTTATAGATGATTAATGCATAGCCCCAAAAAAATTGTTCCATAACATAAATAGAAGCACAAATGTGCTTCCCTTTGGCTCAACTTTATAGTTTATATATTACGGTTCAACTTTGGCCAAAGCATATACAATAAATAAAAGTTTGGTGCTATGTGGGAACATCTTGGGGAACCTTTTGGGAACTTGATGGAAACACATTGGGAACCAGAAAATATTCCAACAGTCCCCACCCTCGTCCCCAAAAGCAAAAAAAAAAAAACTGGGTCTATTGGGTGCATGTTGCAATTCCTCATTGGGTGAGCATAGTTTGTTTTCATCACCTATTTTGGCCTAAGCTAATGGGACATCATGAATTGTGTGGGGACATATGGAAAAGCTTCTCAATCACACAAACTCTGACCAAAGTTGTATTTTACAAAAATATAGGCCATTTATAAGCAACTTAAAAAAAAAACTCAATTTGACTAAGGTGCCAAGTTGACTAGAAAGATGGGGTCAAAGGAGGTGGCGAGAATTTGGACATGGACTTTTGATTTAAATTGAAAAAGAAAAAAAAAAAAAAAGGGTAATCTAAAATTTCTTTTTTTTTTCCTCTTTTTCTATAGGGCAC